>Ga0193965_1000079_pt1 | contig 34619 bp, 65 predicted proteins | sample FB_8_MG_FD_140330 | JGI IMG/M metagenome (GOLD analysis project Ga0193965, IMG submission 140330) | Microbial mat bacterial communities from the Broadkill River, Lewes, Delaware, United States - FB_8_MG | ecosystem: Environmental > Aquatic > Freshwater > River > Microbial mats | place: USA... | reverse complement strand
TTTTACTAGGAATTGAACCTAGTGTCTACTCTGCTCCTACTTCTATCCAGTTGAGTTAAGTACACATAAAAACGGAGACCTAATAGGTGGTCTCTTGGTAAGTTTATTTCACTGTTTCAAGAAATTCTTGGCTTATGTTACCATTCTGCCAACTTGTTATCTAGGGTATAAGCTTTACTCCCCCATTAACTTCCTTATATTCTATTTATAAATCCCTTCGGAATGGGTTACTATAAGCTATTGTCACTTAACAGTATTTAAAGTCAAAATTACCTAAGTATTGAAACTACTTATATATTAGTTTTAGGTATAAACTAGTAAACCATACAAGTTGAAAGTATCTAACTCACTTTCAACCTCCAGTTATAGTCAGGGTGACATAGTAAGGTAGTAAATTTGTATTTATTATTGAGCTTAGTGAAAAGCAACTCTTTAGTTTATTTATAAAAGCTATAATATAACTTTTAAGGCTTATAGCTAGATTTTGTTTAAAATATATGAGATATTTGTATTATTTATAAAATATTTTTTAGTGTTATAGTAGGTAAACCTACTAATTGATAACCTAACAACTATACATCTCTAAGTCTTCGTAAATCCTCTTTTAGCTTCTCACTCTTTGCTTTGTCTCGTTTATTACTAAAATAGAAAATTACACCCCCTACGATGACAAAAAGAATGGAAGTAGAAAATAAACTTGAAGTAGTGCTATTAATGTATTTTCCATTACAATCTCCCAACACTTTTAAGATATTTTACATAATCTTCGCCGAACTTTTTTACTAATTCTTTGTATTCTTTTGTTTGATAGTCACATTTTTTCTTCCTATCGGCTCTTTCACTCTCTAGTATTGTTTTTTGCCACTCCAAACTAGACGGATCCCACTCAAATAATGGTCTAGGTGTTTCAAATATTCGCATTTTTTAACCTTTGTATTTTGATTTTTAGTACTCACTAGTATTAAACTCTAGCACTTCTTAAATAAATTAAGCACTTTTATATTATTTATAAGATATTTTTAGTGTTGCTAAAAATTCTAACAAATCTACTTGGTTTATTTAATATACAAAACTTTATCTTTAAAACTCTCAATAAGATTCTTTTTAGATGTTTTAGAACCGTCAAGATATAGAAATTTACCTTTTTTGATTACACTATATGTATATTTTAGAGTTTTAATCTCTATTTCTTCAAGACTATCTAACTCAATAACCTCTTGAATAGTAATCTCTTTATGAGTTCTTTTTATTTCATCTTCTTTATCTATTTGAGCTTGTTCATCAATTTCTCTTTCTATTTCATATCTTGTTTCACTAAGTTTTCTAATCTCTTGAATATATCCTAAAAACTCATCTTTAATACTCTCAATCTCTTTAATATAATTAAACATAGATATTGTGGCATCTAGTTTTTCTGATTCAGGGACATCTGTGTTAAATCCACCAGTGCCGTGTGAATAACTAAATTTAATATCGTCATTATATGTTTTAGTTTCCCAAATATATTCAGTCTTTAGATATACAGTTAAGAAATTTGTCCAATTTGTTTTATGTTGTACTTTGAAATATACCTCATCACTATTAATATAAGCTTGAATATCTACATCAGTTGGAGCTAAATCTTGCAGCTTTTTATTAACTATCTCGTTAATTTCTTTTGATTCATTGAGTGTATCTTGTCGTTTCTTTTGAAGTTCATTAATGTTTGTCATCTTTAATCCTTTTTGAAAGAGAGTTTGAATTTTGTTTCTCTCTTTTCTTAGTATAATTATAGCATATTAGTCTTAATATAAACTTAAGAACTAAGTCATTCCCAAAAATATTATATTTATTGTTATCCTTAATACAAATTAACCTTATTTAAGTTGCATAGATAAGTATAATAAATCATAACTCGATGTAAATAGATAGTTTTTATTAGATAACTCTCTTTTGTGATTCTCACTACGCATACCTTCTGTGTTAGTATTTTTAAATCTTTTTATATCACTATAAAAATTACTAAGACTGCTTTTGATTATTTTAGTAGTAACTTCATGTTCTAAACCTAAATCCTCTATAATAGCTAGTGCTTGTATTTGGTTTAACCTTAGATAACTTAAATTAATAGACTCTCCATTTAAAGCCAATATATCTGAGTGTCCTATATCATTTTCAACCAAAACTATATCATTGATAGATTCCACTAATAGACTCTTGGATGAAGCTCCATAAAGTTTTTTAAGTGCCACTTGTCTAAACTCTATTTGTCGAGGATTCCAAGTAGTAAGTTCTTCTTCTACATCAACATTTCCACCTTTAAGTAGGTAATTTTTATGTGCTGTATGTAGTGCGTATATTGCTTCTTTTTTAGGAATTGTTCTACATTCTTGCACTTGTTTCTTTGAATCTTTACATAACCAATTAAATAAACCCATATATAATCCTTTTTTTGAAAGAGAGTTTAAATTTTATTTCTCTCTTTTCTTAGTACATTATAGCATTTTAGTCTTAATTTAAACTTAAGAACTAAGTTATTTCTAAAAATATATTATAAATTAGTTCCAATTTAGATATGTTTTTAATTGTTTTAATATACTACTACCTCTATCTCATTATTTGAGGTAAGTATATTTAAAATCACTTTTTTAAATATAAATTGTACCTCTATTCTAGCTATTAGTATTTTATTAGAAGAGTAAATTTTCCAATCTCTTTTTGGAATATCCTTAACTTTGTCATATATTTCTTGTGTCAAGGAAAAAGAGTGTTCCCAATTATATCTTTCTATATTTCCAATCTCTTCTATAGAAAAACCCGTTTCCTTTTGTATCTTCTTTATTTTAGGGATATTTTCTCTCATTCTATTAAACAGAATTTTTGCTTTTATTTTTTCTAATTCTAACTCTTCTTGACTATTACAGCTACAGCGATAGTATGCTAAGTTTTGTTCATTAAATTTTGAATAATAGTTTTTAAAGATTAATCCAAAATCATCTTTTATCTCTTTTTCACTAAAGAGTAGATAAGCATCTATTTCATTCAATCCCTTAAATCTATCATCTTTTTCTCTTGTAGAAAAATAGTCTTCTTCTTTATGAGAAACAACTCCATTCTCTTCTATAAATACATATCGTATGCTTTTGCTTTGGTCTGCATACGGATTTAGTGAAAATGCTTCTTGATTTGAGAATGACATTTTTTATCCTTTTTTGATTTTTATTATTTAAGAAAAATAATTAAATTTTCTCTAATTTGATTGCCTGAGACCTTAAATCTTCAAATTTCCATTTTAGCCCAGAGGGTGGAGTTGGAAGATTTAAGATTAAACGATTAACATTTTCTGTTGTTATGCTTTCTGCTTCAATTTCAATTATAGAACCATATATCTTTCCATAACAATCAGAAAACTCTACATAGAATGTTACTTTATATTTTTCAATTAACATTTTATTAAAATTACTCCAATCAAATCCAAACCTTTTTTCCAATTCACCTTGGGCTTGATATTCATAAGCATAAAGCTCACTTTCATCTATCCCTAATATTTTAGAAAACTTTTCTTTTTTATCGGAGTAATCCCAATTTCTTATCTCTTTACGATTTTTATTAAAAGTTTTGGTATATTTTATACCTTCTAGTAAAAGTGTTTTACTCACCACTTCTTTATTATTAATAAAATAAAAAGTAGTTGATATATCATCTTTGAAAATACTCTTTTCTTTCTTTTCAAAGTGAGTAGGTATAGTTGATTGTATATATTCGTCATCTTCAAAAATATATTTTAGTGACACTTTTTATCCTTTTTTGATTCTTATTATCCCAAGTAAACTTAGCAAATCCCACTTTTTACAAATGGGATTAATAAATTTAATTTATCTGACAAAACAAGGAACACTTTTTATGTGTCCTTTTTCATTCCTAATTGCGTCTGGATGCCCCGTAGCAGGTGCTACAAGGTCTTCTCTATCCGATGCTGATGATAATACCATTGCTGATACTATTAAAAAGACACCTTCCTTAGGAGCAGGTAATCCCTCCACCTCTCCATAAATAACATTACAAATGTTGTTTTCATCAACATCTGTAAATGAGTTTTCCACTCTTATTGTCGGTGCATCTTCTTTTTCGTATACAGTTCCGTCATTCATAACTATCGGATGAGGAGTGTAATTTAAAAATTTTATCATAATATTTCCTTTTTGAAAGAGAGTTTGAATTTTTGTTTCTCTCTTTTCTTAGTATAATTATAGCATTTTAGTCTTAATATAAACTTAATAACTAAGTTATTTCTAAAAATCTTTTAGGAATATCGTAATTATCCTCTAAATGTTTGAGTTCTTGTTCAGTATAATCAAGTATATACTCATCTCTTATACCTTTATTCCAAAAATCTTTTATATATCTTCTAAATGGTCTATATAAATTAGTAGGTATCATATTCTTTATATTTTTATCCAATTTATAGACATATTCATTTTCACCTTGAACTAATCTTGATTGAGGGTATCTAAGTTCGGTCAAATAGAGATATTTATGTGCTAAATATCTAGCAAGTATGTCAGGTGTTAGTTCTGGGTTAATATCTTCTTCAAAATACATTCCATTATGTAGATACATCATTTCTCCTAATTCATTTAATAACTCTCTTTGTCAACTTCTTCTAATAATTTTTTAGTGTATTCTTCCATTCTCTTTTCTTCACCTTTACACCATATTTGATGAATCCTATATCTTTCTTTTTTGGTTTCGTCTAATAGATTATATGACGAATCTCTCATATATTTTGTTCTTGAAAATAAAGATAAGTAATATAAATGTTCGGAATCTTTTGGTAATTTTTCTAAAAGATAATCAAATAATTTATTATCATCTATATGTGATAAATGACAAGCTTCTACATCTCTTTTTAATAGTTCATCTAGGACTATTTTAGTTGTATCTAAATCTAAATTAACAGCATTTGTTATACATCTTTCAAGAATTTCGTCATCTAAAATATCTAAGTATTCGTCAATAAGTAATTTATGGTATCTTGAATATAATTCATCGTTATTTGATTGGTATCTAGCAAATAAATACCATTCGTATCTATCTTGATATGAAGAATTAAGAGCTATTTCGTCACCTTTATATAATAGATGATTAATTATATTCTTGTGTCTATTGGTATAGATAAGTCTTTTTAGAAATGTTATCTAGTTGTTCTTTCCTAGCTTCTTCTAAATTCTTTTGTTGTAATGTTTTCTCTTTATCTGTCATTTTTATCCTTTTTATTTTGTACCAAATCTAAGCTTTAATTCTACTTAATCTCCATAATTATAATGAATATCTTTCTCTATATTTTTAATAACAATCATAGCACTATCCAAACTATCCACCTCATCTTCTATTAACCTAACCAAAATATCCCTATGAGTTTCTAATTCTTTTATTTGTCCTTCTAATCTACTATGTTGATGATATACATAACCTATAATATCCTCTATAGTTTCTTTTATAGAAGAATCTAATAAAATATCTTTTAATTTCATCTTTTATTAGAAACATCAATATCAACATTTCCACCTCTAAATATAATAACCAATATAACTATTGCAACTATAAATATTAAATATAGCATTATAAAATATCCAAATATTACTCCTATCAATGATACTAAAAGAGCTACAAATATTCTTATTCCTAAGTTTTCGTATTCAAGTAACTGAATTCCAAATATAAATCCTATTAACGCCCCTAAAGTCATAAACATATAACCTATAATTCCTATTTCCATTTTCTTACAAACCTTTCATATCTTTTATGATTTCTTCTTTAGTTGCCAATTCTGATTTAACTTCCATCTCTTTGCTACAATCTCTACATCTATATTTACCTCTAAACCAAATCTCTGGTGAACCCACTAAAGGTATCCAAATGTGTTTAGAACCATTTAGACAATCAGCTTTACCAACTACACTATAATTTGTACTTGGTTCTGCATATACTTCAAAGTTTTTAGAGCAATATTCACATTGGTACTCACAATATTCTTCGTAGTGTTCTTGTTCAAATGCGTTTATTTCTGTATATTCCTTACAATAAGGACATTTTACTGTTTCATTCATTTATTTTCCTTTCTATTCATAAGTTAATTCAGGATATATATTTAACTTTTCTATAACTGCATGATTAACTAGATTTCCTTTTGAATTTATCCATAGATTTGTATAGGGGTGACTACCATCCTCTGACAAAATTTGATAAAAATCCCAAAAGGTTTCCTCATTTTCTAAGTCACCAAAACACACTACTTTATCATCTCTAAAACATTTAAACTCTTCTATACTATATAGCACTCTATATTCATCACTTCTTTTTATGGCAATATAATCACCCAATTTAGGAGATATAAATTTTAAAGGGAATAATTTTTTAAGTGAATTCAAAGAATTTGGTGACATAGCGCAAAAATCCTCTATAACGGTTTCATCTACATATTTTAAATGTTGATTTCTTATAATTTTTCTATATCCGTTTCTCCAAAGCTCAATATGCTTTTTATTAAAAATATATTCTAAATTATATTTATCTAATAATAGTCTAAGTTCTTCCATGTAATTTCCTTTATTCTTCTTTAGTAAAAATATTTTATATAATATTTTCTCATTTTCTTAACTTCATCTATATCTAAATCTTTTTGAAATAAATCTATATATCTCCAATGGACATCACAAATATTAGTATCTACCTTTGATATAACTCCCACCTTTTTATCTCTTGATAGGACTCTATCACCTATTTTTAACTTCATTTAATTTCCTTTTTATATTTATCAATTAGCTTCTTAAAATCTTTCTTGTCTAATTTTGGTAGGTTGTTGTAATGAGGTTGTTGAATTAATTCCTCTAAATAATATAAGTTTAATTCCCAATAATCGAACTCATCTTTGTTTGGATTTCTATTGGTATATACATCCTTATATATCTTATGGATATTATTTTCAGTTATATTTGGAATTATATCAAACATCTTTATATTTATCCTCCATCAATTCATTTAATCTAGGTATACAACTTATAGAATTATAATGTTCCTCTAAACCGTCTATAATTAATACAACAACCTCTTTATCAAATCTTATATTAAGACTTTTAAATTTATCGGAGTTTTCGCTAAAATACCATTCTTCTCTTTCAACATCTTCAATAGGATACCAATAGTTTGGTATAAGAATACTACCATATATCACTTTAAACATAGTATCTTTAGATATTGTTCTAAATATCTTTTTTAAGGTATATAAAATATCTTTTATCTTAATTTCTCTTGCCATCTGTAACTCCTTTGATAATTTATACATTATATCATAATAAAATTAAAATAAATTTAAAAACCATCTAAGATTAAAAATATAATAAAAACTTATAATAATCAAAATTTGTAAATAAAAACTCTTATAAAAAAGAATTAAAAACTTTTAAAAGTTATAAATTATTATATTCAATCGTAGATACTTTTTAGAACTTTCTAATCCAATCCCAAAATCTACAATTTTCTATTTTTCTATTCATTTTAGGAATAAAATCATTTCTTTTAATTTTCATTATGTAATCTAAACCCTCTTTATTATACTTTCTTTTAGCTAACTCTTTTTTAATATTATTAAAAGTAAATTTAATACCTTTTCTTTTAAGTCTTTTCTTAGCCTTAAAGTAAGAACCTTTACCTCTATTATAAATAAAAGATGATAAAGTCCATCTATCATTTACACTGAATTTTCTACTTGTATTATCATAAATATCTCTCATAATTTTACTCATACCATATATAGATTTGTTAATATTTGATATATCAATTTTGTATCTTTTGGCAGTTGCTCGTGTAATTTGAGCAATACCTCTAACATTTGTATGACTTCTAGCTTTATGATTAAATTTACTTTCGTGGTATAACATTTGAATAATTCTATTCTTAGGTACATTGTATTTTTTTGTGGATTTATCTATAACATCTTTTACTTTGTTATATCTAGTATATACATTAGCTGATAAACCTATTGAGATTATAGCTATAAATATGAGTATTCTCATTTAGGTATCTTTTCAAAAGCATAGTACACCCAATTCATACATATAAACATTATATACCCAATAAATGAGTATATTTGTAGTTCTATTATTACATATAAAGGAAAGACTTGCATTAATCTATTACCTCTTTCAAATGCAGTAACAACAACAACAACCATTGATAGTATCCACAAGATGATATATGAACCCAACATAAGATATTTATATGTATTCCATAAATCTTGTATTTGACCTTTAGCCTTTTTTGTTAATCTTATCATATTATCTCTTCAAAATCAACATACTTTGGCTCAATATAATCATCTAAACCAAATTCAATTTCTACATTAGTAGAAATATTATTAATAGATTGAGTCCAACTTTCGTTCAAGTCCAACCAAAAGTCATGATTTTTTTGAGAACTTTCATCCCAATCAAAAGCATTATATAACCAAAGATCTGGGTCATTATAACTTAACTCCTCTAAGTCATCACAATCTTTTACGAACAACTCAACATTAACATCATTTTTTACTAGTAACTCTTTTAGATTTATAGTTTTCATTTATTTAGCCTTTTTAATTTTAATTTTCATTGAACCAATTTCTTGGTAAACTTCACCTAACAATTTTATAGATTTATCCAATTTTTTTCTAAGTTTCTTATTCTTTTTGAATACTGGATGGTAATAAATACCCTCATCTATAATATTCATAATAAATGAAGTTCTATCGAGAGCCTCGTGGGTTAAGAATTTATCTAGTTTCATTTTGACCTTTCTTATTTGATATTTAGTATTATATATAAATCTACCTTAGATTTTACTTAAAGATACAATTCTTTTTATATATCCACATAACTTGATTTAGCAACTATACTAAACTCAGCTACCGAAGCATTTGCTGAATTATCTAAAGTTGGTGAATTAACTGTTATTAACATACAATCTTTAAATGTTACCATATCTTTATAATCCGTTATTTGATAATCGGATGCTGTTTGAATTTTTATATCAAATTTTTGGTCATCAGGATATGCTCTTACAAATTTTTGTTTAGCATTAGCCCACATTCTATAAAGTTTAAAGTTATCAAAATCTTTCATTGTGATTTCAACTTGATAATTTTCTAATCTACCTGTAGCAAATCTCCATTCTTCTCCTATCCATTCCTCAATAGGTGCTGTGTTAATATCAGCTAATCTTATATTATTTATACTAGCTGTCAATATTTCAGGAGTTATGTTGATTAAATTTGATGAATCAGAACCTGTTGGTAATATCATTACTTTAAATTTTGAGGGGTCTTGCCAATTTATTGATTTAGCTATTTCTATTAAGTTCATTTATTTACCTTTGTAAATATTTATAAATAAAGGTAAAAGGAATAAATATGTCATTAAGTCAATATAATTATAGCGACCATAAACTATCTTATGAGATGGGTAATAAAATTATTAAATTTAGACCGTGGACTACTAAAGACGAAAGAGAATATCTTATGTTTGTGAATGATACTAATAAAGATGGAACAAGGGTTACTAAAGATGATGAGGAGAACCAAATCTTTGAACTTCTTTTAAAACCTTGTCTAAAAGAACCTGAAACTATTCTAACTTTGGATGAAAAAAGAATTTTACTTGTTGAGATGAGAAAAATATCATTAGGTGATAGTTTAAACTTTCCTGTTGAGTGTTCAAATCCAGATTGTAAAAGTGTAAATCATTTTGAGGTGGAATTAGACGAAATAGCTCAATTCAAACCATTTACTCCTATTGATATAAATGTAGAGGATATTACTATAACATTTGGAGAGATTAAAACCGAAAATCTCTTAAAAAGAGTACAAGATTCAAAAAATGATGTAGAGAGAAACTTCAACGATTTATTGGTTCATATAATTAGTATTAAAATATTAGGTAAAGATATTCCTTTTAATTTTGATGAACTTAAAAAATTTATTGATGATTTACCTGTTAATATGTCCGATAAAATTTTTAAAGGATACAAGGATATGAAAAGTACATTTACACTAAATAATATAACTAGAAATTGTGCAATATGTGGTGAAGAAACTTATTTGATATTTAGTGAGGGAATACCTGATTTTTTGTGGGGTTTATAGTAGAAACGTCATTGAAAGAATTATTTGATTTCTATGAATATATGAAATATTTCGGAAAGTATTCTGTTTTTGAGGTAGATAGTTTTCTACCAATTGAGAGAGAGATAAAATCCGATATACTTCAAAAATTAATCACAGAAGTTAATAAGAAAAAATGAAACTATAAACCATAAATAAATTATATAAATAAAAATAAAAAAAAGGAGATATTAAAATGGCAAATATTTATGACCAAATTGATTGGATAGTTCCTGGGGAAAGTGTAAAGTCCTCTGTAGCTAACCGACCTCTTAAAAAATTAGTAGATATGTTGGATAATAATCAAAATCCATCTTTAAGTTCTGTTCAAGGGACTAATATTGATGTAACTTTGGTAGATGTTGGAGTTAGCTCTGGTGATTTTGTATATTATGACTCAACAGCAGGAGTTTTTAAACAAGCATTAGGAGGAACAAATGATAAAGTTCAAGGATGTTATATATTAGATGAAAATTCTAATTATACACTGATTTTTGGAGGATTGTTAGATATAGGAACTTATGTGAAAGATGAAACTTATTATCTTTCAAATACAACAGCAGGGACTTTAACTAATGTATGGTATGAGGGTGCTGTAGAGATTGGAGTTGCTATATCTACTACTCAATTATTGATGAGTTCTTTAGATGAAAATCAAAGTTTTTTGATTTCTGAATTGGATACAAAAGCAAATTTATATTCTCCAACATTTACAGGAACTGTATCAGGTATTACAAAAGCTATGGTAGGTCTAGGCTTTGCAGATAATACAAGTGATGTAAATAAACCAATTAGCACAGCTCAACAGACTGCATTGGATTTAAAAGAAGATGAAACAAATAAGGTGACAGCTTTTCAATTAACACCTGATGATAATCATTATCCATCCGAGAAGTTAGTTAAAGATAGTTTGGATAATAAAATTGATGATATAGTAGTATTAGACTTAGCTTATACAATTCCTACAATAGAAGCTATGTTATTAGTTGATAGTAATAAACACACTACCGTAATAGTAAATCAGAACACAGACCAAAGAGGTGGTACATTTGTGTATGATGCTACTCAAAGTGCTATAAATGATGGTGGTACTATTTTTAATGGTTGGGTTAGACAATATAGTGGAGTCTTAAATCCTATGTGGTTTGGTGCAAAACCATACGACAATACTTTTGATAACGCCACTATTTTACAAAGTATTATAACCCTTTATGATGAGCTTGATTTACATGGAAACCACTACTATTCTACAACAATCAGCACAGCAGGTAAAACAATCAAGAATGGTGGTTTATTAAGCTTCAATGGGACAACTACTCTTTTGACTTTTGATGCTAGTGGTACTAAACTCGTAGATTTAAATATGGTTGGTTGGAAGCTCAATGATGAAACTCTAGCATCAAATACTTGCATAAATGCTAACTCTGATGGTTTTTCTATAGTAAGATGTTCTATTTCAAACTTCTCATATTTTGGGATTAACATAACGTCTGCAGGAAGTTCAGAAAGCCCATCATTTATCATCGATTGTGAGATTTTCCTAAATGGCTCTGGTATAAACACAGGGGATGGGGAATATATCAATATTAGTAATAATAAAATATATAGAAATGGTTGGAAAAACGACAGGTCAGACCGTTCACCTATTTTCGCAGGAACTGATAGTGGATGGGGTATTATCGGGAAATTTTCTAACACTTCAATAGCTAATAACCATATCTTAGAAAATGTTATCGGATGTGCTTTAGAAGCAGGTGGAGGTTCAAATCCTGACCATAATATGTTGTCAAACAATACAATAAACCATAATGGAACAGTTGGGTTAATCTTAAACGGATTTACTAACAACGAACAAATAGTTGGCAATATAATTTTATCGAATGTAATAAAACCCTATGCAGCAGGAACTGTTTGGAGTCCTATAGGAAGTGCTTGTGATGTTGCAATTATAGATTGTGTGAATATGCAATTTTCTAATAATACACTAGGAGGTGGGACACTAGGGCAAGTACCTGTATTTGGACACGCTTCTTGTGTATATACGAACAACATTATGTATTCACCATTTGTAGAGACTAGAGTCCCTAGTGCATCTGCACCAATCGTAACAATGTATGGGTACATTGTAAACTCTAATAATATATTTAAGAATAATATTTATAGAGGATTTACCCAACATACTTTTTTACCAACTACAGTAAATATCAAATCTGCAGACAATACAGAAAATGGTGTAGTAGTCGATGGTGTAATACAGTCACTGACTCTAGCGTCAGGCTGGATATTTCCTGCAGGAGCAGCAGATCCAGACACTCAGCCTCTCGAATGTTGGAGAGAGGGAGGTAACAAAGTAACTGTTTCTGGTGCAGTAGTATTAGATGGAGGAGGAGCAATAGCTTTAACATTGCCAAGTGGATATAGACCATCTGGAGATATATCTGTTCCTTGCGTGAGTAATGGAACAATACAATATGTAAAGATTTATAAGAGTGGAGATGTACAACCTGTAGGTGCTACAAGTGGGCTACCCTTTAATATAAATGTTACATATAGGATATAAACAGAATATAGGTAACTTAGAGTTAGAGGTGCAAATCTAACTCTAAATATACACAAAATAAAAGAATAAGATAAATATGATAATAGTTTAGTTTATATGGGATACCTTTAGTAGCCTTAGAGGAGTACCAATTAACACCCAGTGTTAATGTATCCTCTATAGCTAACAGTTAGTAGTAATGTTCCTAGGGGTTTTCTTCCTAGGACATTACGCATATTATAAGGCTAATCATTAAACTTATTTTTCATAACTTCAAGGATATTTTGGACTCTTTCTCTATCAAAGGGTCTAGTTCCTTTATTAATTTGATTGATATATGTATCACCTACAACCTTTAAACTTACTTTCTTCAATTCAGTCATTCGATTCTTTTCTTTGCAATCTTTATATAGTTTATTAATATCATCAATATCACATTTTCTTAGTTGATGTTTTTGTTTATATTTACTATAAGCTTCTAATATCATTATTACTTTTATTTTTGTACTTTCTAATTTAAATCCCTTTTTACATAAACTATTGATATTTTTGCTCAGCCCTCCACTATAGATGTACTTTATATCGTTATAAAAATGTTCCGTATTATAACCTAGTTTTAAAGTTCTTCTCATTTCAACTAATTCATTTTTTAGTTCAAGATTTGATTTATCTTTATTTTTGATATAAAAATCACTCTCTTTATATTCCAAGATACTTTTATAATCATCAATAACATTTTGATTCTCTTTCTTAAATACTTCAAAAACCTCTAGGACTCTTAGAACACGGATTCTTTCTCTTTCTTTATATGACTCTTTAATTGAAAATCTATCATATAGATTAATATAAGATGCGTTGTGTTTAGTTTTATATATTCCGTATTTATTAAGATATTCAGAAAACAAATATTTAGATGAGGTATAGTTAAGTATATCGTTCATATTTTCAAGCCTATCTTTAATCTCTTTATCGGATACATTTGTATCTTTTGGGACTAAGTTATTTTGTTTATATGTAGTTGTTTTCTTAAATTCTTTAAATTTATCAATAATTAATTTAGCTTTATCTAACGAAAATCCCTTAACATCTAAAGAATCTATGAAGCCTCTAATCCAATATCCATTATCAAAAGTGGCTTCAAATTTATGAAGTAAACTTTTAGATGTTAATTCTTCTTTTATAGAAACTAAAGCTTTTTTAGTTTTAGTATCAATCCCATATCTTTCTTGAAACTTATAATATTCTTTTAAATACATCGACTTTGTTTGATTATTAGTATCAATTGGAATATGATATGAAGTATTACCTATATCTCTTTGAAATTTTCTCAAACTTCTATTACTATTTAGTGTATTTTTCATAGCATTATATTTTTCAGTCAATTCTTTTGGTTTTAGATTAGAGAAATCTTCAAATCCATTAGCTTTCAAAAATCCTTTGTACTCTTTTGTAATTAAATTAAATCTTTCTTTAGATGGTGATACAGATTTATTAAATTTATATGTGTAGTCACTCAACCCTCTTGAAGATTTGTATATACCTTTTTGAACTAGATATTTGCTAAATTCCGAATGTAGTTTATTATTAACTAAAAACTCTTTCATTTTTTTAATTTCTTTTTTCATTGTGTTTGTTTCCATAAGTTTCCTTTAAAATGTTTGTATATTATACCTAAATTTAGGTACATAGCTTTAAAAATTCGTAGATATTAATTCGTTAATCTTGAAGTTTTATTTCATCTTAATCCTTTTAATTTATTTACAATTTCTAAAGTCTCTTGTTCATTAAAGGTTTTACCTCTCGTATTAAACTTATAGAAATATTCTAAAATGTTAGATAATACCTCATCTTTATTCTTATAATTGACCGCCATATATGTTTGATTAATAAATGTTATACTCAAAATATAATCAATAATAGAACCTTTATCTTCAAAATTCTCATAGGATAATATCAATTCTTGTACTTTATTTATAATATAGTTGAGTTTATCAATAGGAATATTTAAATCATTATAAGAACTATCGTAGGACTCTCTTAAAAGTTTTTTTCCAAAATCAACTCCATAACCATCAATATTTCTATATATTGAACTTAAAATATTCTTTAGTTTTGGATATTTTACTACTTTATTAGATAGTTCCTCAATAATAACAAACATAGTGCTAATTCTTTGTTGTCCATCCAGTATAAGTAATTCTTTTCTATTGAATGTAATAGTAACAATATTACCTATTAATAAATCTTCATCTTCATTCTTGAAACCTTCTATAATATCACTAAATAAATCATCAATTTGCTCTTCATCCCAACTATAACCTCTTTGGAAGCTTGGTACAATTAGTCTATTGTAGTTATTAAATGCGTATTCTATATTCTCTTGATTAATGTTGCAACTTGGTAGTCTCATTTTAAATCCTTTATGTCTTTTGATAGTATAATTATACCACTCTAAACTTAATCTTAGTTTAAATTTAACAAATACTCTCTAGCGTCATTTAAACTTGATGTGCTTTTTAAAATAAAATCTTTAACTCTACTCTCAATATCTTTCTCTATATCTAAGGAGTTAATAGTTTTCATTACTATTCCAAACATCTTTTCTTTATTATGTTTAATTGCAAAAGATTTTCTATCGCTTCCAAAATCCTTAATAAATACCTCTCGTAAATCTATAGCTTCTTGAACCAAATGATTAAAATTTTTAGATATTTTTTGTGCTATATCTTGAACAAAATCTTTTAATTCGGAGTCGTCTAATTCTGAAAGTAAATCATCAATACTCTCATCAAGTATCATAGGAATAATCACATTCTCTCTTGAACTTTCACTAATAAGATGATGTCTTTCAAAATACCATTTAGTTTTAACCTTAGCAAACTTAGTACCTTTATCTTCAAATCTAAGTATCCATCCCTCAATATCTTCAAGAGTTTCTTTATTTTCTAATATCTCAATAAAACTACTCTCTATATATTCGGTATAATCTATATTATAATCTTTAGAAAATTCCTTAATGTCTTTTATATAATCACCATTAATATCTCTAAGTTGTAATAGAACTAATTTAGTATCATTATAATCAATAACTATCCTATTCATAGGAGAAATCAATTCAAATATTGGTTGAATACCTATATTAAAACAATCTTTGACGAACCTTTGAAGTTCTTTATTATTATCGTATAATTTTTGAGACATTTGTGCTTGTTCCGATTCAAAACTCATCTTGGTTCTAAGGGCTATATAACCGTTAGGAAGTTTAATTGGAACTATCATACTACCATCTTTTTTATCTTGTATATTTAGCAACCTAGACCCCTTAAAACAGCTTTCTAACCAATCTTCATTCTCATTAATATTAAAGAACTTAGTCAAAGCAATATTTCTTTCCCAAGCATTTGTAGTTGGATTGTATATAAATGAAAGACCTCTTAATTCAAAAGCATCATTATCTTTAAAATCTTTATATGAAGCCATTCTATAGTTATACATTTCTACTTTATAACCTTGTATAATCTTTTCATTACAATAGAAAGCTTCTGAATTTTTTACAATTTGTTGGCATTGTTCTCTTGTTGGTAACATATCTAATCCTTAATTAGTTTAAACATTTTCTCAATTAATGTATCCTCTTTTGTAGGGAAGTCTTTTTTTATGATAGTTTTGGTTTCTTCAAGAGATACCAACTTATATTTATTATCAAACTCATCAATATTATAATGATGTTTTAGATGACTCTTTAATAATTTATTTGTGCTATCGTCAATTTTATAGTCATACCAAGCTATATAATCACTTTGATACACTGTATATCTCTTAAGTGATTTACTTGTTACCCAGTTATCTATAGATACCTTAGCATTACTACTATAACTCTTGTGACCATTTCTACTAGCTACCCCATCAAACTTAATATATATCCTAACTTGTATATCCTCTATATTGTTTCTACCTTTGATTAGTTTAAGATTCTCTTCTCTAATATAACTAAATGTATCTATTTTTAAATTTGAATTTATACCCTTTATACCATAAGTCAAACAATATCTATTGGTATCAATAGTTATACTAGAAATTTTATATTTCTCTCCTATTTCACTATCAATACCTCTATCTCTTTCGACTATATTGCCAATTTTTAGATTTGAATTTTCAATAATTCTATCCTCAATAACTTTTAGTTGTCTTTTAGACTCCTCTATATTTTTGAGAATAGCTTTATATTCTGATAAATTTGTGTCTTGTATATTCATTTTTGTTCCTTTTTTTTAAATTTAATCAAGGAGACTAGAATCTCCTTTGTTAAACCTAACAACTATAATATTTCTAATATTAGTTTAGTATTTTCTGTTGGTGAATATACCAATGTTTCATAACCATCATTGTCTTCTATATAGGTATCAAAGATTTCATCAATATCAATAGTGACGATTTCTAAATCTCCTGTATAGTTATCACCTAATTCTTTTATAGCTTTTATAAGTTTTGGATTAGAACGATTATTCTCATATTGGGAACTATCACCAAATAATCCATCAAAAGACACTCCTAAGATTTTAGATAATTGTTCATTAAAACTAAATCCTCCATAGGTGTTAGTTAGTACAAATTCAATTTTGGTATCTTTATTTTCTATACATAGCTTTTTAAAATCTTGAATTGATTTATATATTATATTGTTCATTTTAAATCCTTTTATTTTAATGTTTCTAATTTAAAGCCATACTTTGTTTGTAAATACAATAGATTGGTATCTTTTTCTTCTAAAAAATCATCTTCATAACATTCATCAAATGAATAAACCTCATAATAACCATCTATAAATATTACTCTAAAGCCACAAATATCACTATTAGTTACCCATTCATTTTTTGATATTTTAATCATCTTACTATAATCCATTTTAAATCCTTTTATTTTAATGTTTCTAATTATACTAGAAAGTTTATTAAATATAGCTTAAATTAAAACTCATCTTCATTAAATCCAATCTTTTCATATTTATAGCCATTTAGTATATAACTAGAATCTAATCCAATCTCATTAACTTCTATATTATATTTGTTTTCAATAAATTCTGAAACTATATTTCTATGGCAAAATTGATGAGGTGGTTCATAGCAAAACAAAACAACATTTGATTCTTTAGACATATCTACATACTTTTTAATAGACCTCAATGTATCTTCTTTTGTTAAAATTTCTGATTTAAATCTTTTGACATAATTAATATATTTATCATTTGAATTAGATTCTTTATGCTCTTTAAAAATATCATAAGAGGGTGCTAAAGATTTATCCCAAATATCAATATAGTTTTTAATTTCTTTTGTAATTCCACCTGAAATTGATACTAGGATATAATCATCTTTTAGAGTTTTTATGAAGTTTATATTTCTATAGTAGCTTGTGTATAACATTTTATTTATCTCCTAATATTCTGTTATATACGGTTAAATTTGGATAATAACGGTTAGTTTGATGATTTCTTATACTTTTACCCCCTGTACAATGAATGATACCTCTTAACTCCTTCATATTCAATCAAACACTCTATAGCCAATGCAACACCAGCTGACCTTGATATTCCTGCCGTACAGTGAATTAAGAAACTTTTATTAGAATTTTTCAAAATAAATTCTTTTAGTTCTTTACCTTGTTCCCACGATATAGGAGGGTGTGGGTGTATCATCATAATCATCTTCTGTATCCCAAAAACAAATTTGTTTGAAGTCATAAAAACCCTCTAAAATCTTTTCTGGATGTATTCTTTCTATTTTATCGTGAATACATATAGCTACAACATTTTCTTTATCTTCAATAAGGTTTTGGTGATTTACACAAAGAAACTCGTGTTTACTTATTACACCCACTATATAATTAGAACTATATGTATCAATTGTTTTATCTAATAACATCTAATTATCACCTAAAAATAAATCAAAAGCTGGTAGTTCATAATCATCTAAATTAAGTATTCTCTTTAAATTTTTGATTGAGTAGTAATCATCATTTTCTCTAATTCCTGTAAAAATATTTGAGGTTTTAATAATTTCTAAAAGGTTTATTTTATATGTTATATATTTATGTATATTTTCTTCATTTGATTTTACTAAAAACCATTCTTCATAATCTTTATGTTCGTTATACCAAACAATAATTTGTGAGTTTTCTATATCAACTAATAATTTAGAACCATCATAATATATAAGTGACATAAATATTGTATCTATACCCTCTATATCTATTTCCTCATAATTTCCGTCTAATCTCATTTAATCTCCGTTTTCTTTATATATGTTTAGTAATTTTGTGTTGATTATTTCTTTTTCCGAAAGTTCATTAGTAATGAAATAACAATTAATCAATCCGTTTAATTTAGTTTCTATAGAACCTTTTTTATATAACTCAGGTACTCCTTCAAATTCATCTAAATCTTTTTCAAATTTAGGATTAATCTCATAAACCTCTCCATAAATTATATTACCAATATTGGGAGTATCCTGTAGATATGGAAATCCATGAGATAAATCAAACATTGGATATTTAAGAGTTGATGTATCTTTTGATATAAATTTAGCTTGTAATCTCTCTAAAACATTATGGTTGTTTTGGTGCTGTTTTAGAGTTCCGTATATAAAAAATTTCATTAGTTTCCTTTATTAGCCTATTCTCTTTTTAGGTTCTTTTGTATTAACTAATATATCATCTTTATATAACTCATTTTCAATCCTTTAATTTAATATAATAGATTATACTACAAACTAGCTAAAAGTTTTCTTAACTAATACTAAATTTCCAATCATATTCATCAAAAATTATATCAAGATTAAATTCGTTATTATCTATTGTACTTGGTGTATTATTAGTTTCATCACAAATTATACTATAATCACCAACTATATCATTCAAAAGTTTTCCATAAACTATATCAAGATTACTAATAATTTTCATTCTTATTAGTTTATCATTAAGTTCTCCTAGAACTGAACTAAATATATACTCATTTATAGAATCTTTTAAACCATTTTTATCTAGTGCTTTGTTAAAATTAGCTTTATACCATTTAGATTGTGCCTCCACGGATTTATTTTTCACAAACTTCCCATCAATCATATTTCCTGTCCTTGACTCTATCTCTTTTAGTACCTCATCCATAGATAAATCGGGGTCATAGCCAGTTTTTTTAATAAGCCCCGTAGAAAACACCTTAATATCATTTGCTCCATCCACTATTTGCTCTTTAGAAAGTTCAACTTTATTAGTCTCTTTTATATCAAGATTTTTCTTATTAATATACTTAGCCAATTTCTTTGTATTACCATTTCTAATAGCTTTTGAAATTAATATAGCACTTTCTCTAGCTTCCTCGGACTTCATATCAGTCATACATTCAAGTACCTCTTCTATAATAAAACTCATCTCATTAGCTATATCATAATCAAGATTTAGTAATCCTCTATCTTCATTCCATTTAACTATTCTCTCATTTTGTGTCATTTTTATTCCTTGTTTTTAATTTCCATTTTTATCTTTGGGATACTATTAATTGTTAATATATCCAAATCCAAATATAACTTATTAATTTGTTCTTTATAATATTCAATTAGTTTTAATTCACATCTAAACATATCTTTATCTAAGCTAGATTCACCTATCATTTTATTAATATCTTCTATTTTATTATACCAATGTTGAACTACTTCCTCTATAGTATCTTTACATTTATAATAATCTTTTGTATAAATGTATGTAGTTTCTATAAATTCATTATCTTTAATAGTGACCATAAAAATCCAATATTTTAATATAATCCCATTGACCTTTTCTTTTCCTACTCCCTATCATTTTATTTAGATAGCCACAAAATTCTTTACCATAATACTCATTAGATTTGTAAGCAACACCACTAACTATTACATAAGGGTCTACCTTTTCATTCTTCAATATATTACTTATATCTAACCAAAAACTTTTACTATTACTTCCTCTTAAATAATCATAGAGTTCTTTCTCTGTATCACAACTTTTTAGTTTAGATTCAACCTCTGAATAAATTTTATCCATAAAGTATTTAATATTTTTCTCTTCATTTAGTTTGTCGTTCACAAATTTTCTAAATCCCATATTTAACCTCTTTTTATTTTATCTATAAATTTTCTAAAAGTTTTATCATCTTTGTAGTCATTTATAACACTTTCTAAAGAATCTATAGCCATAATATAGCTATTGTAGTCTTGACTATACAAGCCATTCCCTGAATTTTCTAGCCAATAGTCAAAAGTTTCTATATCTTTTACTTCAAGAATTTTATAAGTTTCTTTTTTAGCTAATACATAAAATTCTCTAAATAAGCTCCACTTTACATTAGAAGTTAGATTAGTTTCGGTTATATATCCGATAATTTCTTTATCTTTTGTTACAGTTCTTAATGAGGTTTCACCTGAAAATGATACATAACCTTTATTATATCTTTCATAACCCTCTCTAGTATTTCCTAGAGTTTTATTAAGTTCATCATCCCAAATTATCTCCTTAATATATCTATATTCTTTATTGTATATAGACTCTAATTTATGAGGTTTATACATATCTTTATATTTTTGTAGAGTTGTGTTCTTTTTAGTCATAAAATCTCCAATTATTTATTAACCATATACTAAATATTACATTAAAAATTATAAAACTCCAAATAGCATAACCTATTGAACTAAAATATATTATTAATGTAATAAAACCAAGTCCTAATAAAAATCCATCAGCATAAGAAGAATTTCTCAAAATTTGAAAACTACTCATACTATTTGGGTGTTCTTTTGCTAAATAGTTATTAAGAGCTATTGAATATGAACTAAATATAGCTACCTCAATAATTCCTAAAAATGAATCCAAATATATCATAAGCTTTGGTGAATAGAAATATATTGAGCTAATAAAAATAAATGAAATATGAATAATAACACCCATCTTATATATTGAACTTGTAGAGAATTTATTTACTATATAATTATTGGACTTTATAGAAAGTGTTTGAATTATAGCAAATATAGATATAATATATGGAAGCATATATGTACCTTTTAATGAGATGATAATAGGTGTTATAAGAGCCATCCCAATGGCTATATAGAAGGAGTTATATAAACGAAATTCAGTGATAGAATCAAATTCTTTAAATCTATTAAAGTATCTCATTCAAAATTTTACAATCAGCTTTTTTATCATAACTTAATCCTTTGGTTTTAGGGTAAACCTAAAATAATACTCAAACTTAACCTTAATATAGTTGTATATATCGAAAAAATAAATCATAATGTCTCCTTAATTTCTTCATAATATTCTCTTCTCAGAGTTTTAATATCAATATCTTCATTATCTCTAAACTCATCTATGGATTCATATCCTTGGTCTTTAGCGAGTGCTAAAATCTTTTGATAAAAACCCTCCTTAAATCTCTTTTTAAAATTTTCTTTCATTTAAACCTTTCTTTAGTTTTTAGTTTATATTGAGTATAATAATTATATATATCATCAGTTCTACATCTTTCTTTATCCTCATTATTATTCATCAAATATCCTTTGAGAATCTTCAAAAACTTTTACAGATTTTCTTGCATTAATCTTTGGTACATCTAATACCTCAACCAAAGTTTTAATAACATCCTCTAAAGATTTTATAGCTCTTGTATTTGTTTCAGGGATTATATCATTAATTTGTTGAGAACCATTCTCTAAATCAATAATAGCATAAATATCATCAGGTATTACTACTTTTGAGTATAATTCATTACCAAACATTACTACTAAATAAACTATATCATCTTCTATATAGCAATTTTCAAATGCTATTTCTCCTATATCAATAGGTAGAATCTCGGGAAATTCCTGAGTTATATTTGTAGGTAAATCTTTATCCCAATCATCATTTTGCCATAGAAGAATTTTAAATGGTCTTTTTTGAGAGACATAAGCTGTTAGCATTTCGTACATATTTTCTTTTAGTACAGTTTTTATATGTTCATTCAATTATAATTTTCCTTTTAGTAACTTATATACATTTTTAATTGTACCTTTATATTCAATATCATTGGATGTAAATGTTAGTGGTGAAATTGAATTGGACATCATAATCTCCCAAAATAACCAATCAACGGTTTCATTTTTATCATTCATATCTTTAGCTATAATATTAACTATATTTTCAGCTGTTGTGTCATCAGTCATAATATTGGATTGAGAACCAAAAGCTTTACTTATATTATCGTCAAATTGATATTTTCTTTCAAGGTGACTTTTAGCTTCTTTTAGAAGGATTTTGAAAGTTTTATATTTCATTTTATTTTCCTTTTGGTATTTTTAGAAACTTTTTCTTAGAGGTATATCCAACTTCATCCGTATATCTATTTTTAATAATTTGAATTTTGTTTTTAGACTTATCAAAAAATCCTACTAAATTAGCTTTATTTACGATTTGACTTGTTATTCCAAAGTTATTTACAAATAATTCTATATTATTTATCTCTTTTTCTGTCTTTAAACTCTTTAAATCCTTTTCATCTAGTATCACTATCATATTACTACCTTTTTTGTTTATTATATCCAAATCTAACTTAATTTTATATTAAATCAAATGGTACAATTTTGAATGTATCTAAATCTTTGGTATTTTTAGAAACTTTTTCTTAGTGGTATATCCAAGTTCACCTGTGTATCTATTTTTGATAATTTGAATTTTGTTTTTAGATTTATCAAAAAATCCTACTAAATCAGATTCAAAAATAGAATTTCTTACATCAAAGATAAAATCACTACTATCTAAATAAGCAACTTCACTATATCCTATAGAAGATACTACATTTAAATCTTCTTCCTCTAGTATCACTATCATAATACCACCTTTTTTATTTATTATATCCAAATCTAACTTAATTTTATATTAAATTTGGAGAAATATCTATTTCTTTTTAACTATCAATTCTAAATATTTTTGAGGAGTTATTTTTTTCATCTCTTGTGCCAACCATTTTATTTGAAAATATGCCGAACCAGAATCTCTTAAATCAAAAAAGTTCTTAAGACTTCTTAGGTTAAATGTGACAACCATATCCACTTTCCAAACATCTGTTACAATATTTTTAAAATTGTCTCCAATATTTCTCTTCTTCTTTCCATTCTCTAATAATTTAAAGATTTCGTTAGAATCATCTTTAGTGATGTAACTTAGTGATGACTTAGCTATTGATATTTTAATAAACTCTTCATAACCAATTCTTTTAAGTTGATAGGTTAGTTTATTAAACATTCCTGAAATTTCAAGTTTATTATATTCTAGTTCACAAGTAACAAACATATCTAACTCTAGGATTCTTTCAGTAAACCAATCTTTTCTTTTTTCAATATCTTCTATTTTTAAACTTGATATAAAAGCATTAATAATAGAACTCATAGTATATCTTGTACTTCTAACAGAATATGATGCTATTCTATGTCTAACAGTTTCATGTAAACTTCCTCGTGATGTTCCTTTAATTAGATAGCTTAAACTTGTATGTTCCAACACAGATTCGTGAAAGTATACCCAAGATAGTGAATTTAACAGTTCAGAAGAATCTATATTATTTGAATCACAAAGCCAATCATTAATATCATCTCCAAAAACATCAGGTGAATCTTTTAAAAGTTCTCCTACTTTTACTATTTCTGAATTTTCAGAATTTTGAAAACTATCATAACAAACTCTTCCTGCTATTTCAGAAACACCTAAACCTGCTTCTTGAATCATGTATACTTTTGGCTTAATATATTCAATTCCTTGTACTTCTATTTTATTCATTTATTTCCTTTTTTATAATAATTCTCTAATAATAGTATTCAATTTTTTACCATCAAACAAACCACTATAATTACTTTTAAAAACTTTCATAATACCTCCAATATTATCTATATTATCGTTTAAGCATTTATTAACAATATCTTTCATCTCATCTTCGGAAAGTTGCTTGGGTAGATATTTTTGAAGTGTTTCTAATTCAAATTTAAGAGATTTTATTTTAGTAATATCTTTAGAAACATTAAGACTTTCGTTTATACCTTTGATAAATTTTTTAATAACTTGTATAACTTCATCACTATTAGTCTCTCTGTCACCTTTATCTTTACCTACTTTTAGTGACTCCGAATAAAGAGCCGTAAGCAAACCTATTAACTCTTTATTCTTTATCTTACGAGCTTCTAACAAATCACTTTTAATTTGATTAATCATTCCTAACCCCAATCTACAGTAGTTGGTTTTGCTTTTTCAACAATTGGAGTAGTTTTAGTAGTTTTTGATGTACTTGTTTCATTACTTTGAGATGTAATATCATCTAAGGATAAAATATCTTCTAACACTTCACTCTTATTTTCACCTGTTATTGTTTTATAATAATTGGTATGTTTAATTAATTTAAGACCCATATTTATAACTGAAATTTTATGTAAACCTTGCACTTTTCTTAAAATTTCTATTGATTCTTCATCAAATTCTACCTCTACTTTTATTGATTTTTTTTCTGCCATTTATTTTTCCTTTTTGTTTGTAACTCTACCCTTAGTATATCCAACAGGTATCTCATCATCTATATTTAATAATCTTTGTTTAACTCCATTGTTTATCCAAATCCGTTTAGACCTAGGTTTTAAATTAGGAGTAATTGGTTCTATATCATCATTTTCTCTAACCTTATCCTCCATTCTATATAGACCTTTTATGATTAGAATTGTAATCAATACAAAAATAACCACAAATATTATAACCTTTACAACCAATAATAAAGTTAGCACATAAAACCCCTCACATTAGAATACTCTTTTGGGTTTTGTGAAAATTCAACATTTGGTGGAAAAGTTTCTGTTTCTAGTAGATAAGAGCCACCACCACCTATAATAACTTTATCAGAAATAGATAGAATCTTTTTATCAGATACTAGAACACTTTGAAACAACTTTTTAATGAATTGCGATTTTAATTCTGCTATCTTTTCTGGAACATCATCTTGTAATACTCCATTAAGGCTAAATTTATTTTTCATAAATATAATTAATGTTTCTTGTTCTGAGAAGTTCATCTTATATGTATTTTCTATATATGTATGAAAAGGCTTAAGAATACTAGAAACTCCGTGACCCGGATAACCTTTCATATCTTTTAATTGAGGTGTACCTTCTACAAATGATATAAGATTGATTGTGTTATATCCAATATCAATAACAGTTAATCTATCAGGAAATTTACCATTATTATCATTATATACCCAATCCATAGCACTACCAGCACCTTGTGGCATTAAGATAGGATTAGTTTCAACTCTTGTTCCGTTTACTTCAAAAGTCGATAATCTCTCTTTAAACTCATCTTTATTATTCCAATCCACAAGTGCTAATCCTGTTCTAATTTCCAAAGGTTTTGCGTGTTTAGCTTCCTCGAATTTATTAAGTACATGATATATAATCAGTGGAGCAAATCTATTAAGTTGTTTAAAATCTGTCATTACAAAAGACTCAGCATCTGCGGCCTCTTTACCTACATAATATCTACTACCCTCGAACTCATAAACATTTTCTTCACCATAGCTAATACCAACATTTGATGCGTATGAAACTGCTGTTGGAAACTTTACAATTTTATCTAGGTAATATACCTTTGTGTAGCTATATCCAATGTCAATTCCTATTTTATTACTCATATAATTCCTTTAAATTTGTTATAAAGGATTATATATAATTTTTATTTAAAATATTTTAGTTCTTAGAGTATATCGTAAAATTTTATCTTAAAAATGTAAATCAATACAATTACTACATATTGAGAAATATATAATATAGGAGCAAAAAGATTTTCTGAGATTAAAAAAGATAATATAACTATAGATAATAAAATTCTTATATATTTATAGATACCTCCATAAAATCTTTTATTATGAGTTAGGTCTAATCGACTTATCAGTTCTTCCTTAGTCAATTCTATAACATATACAATATTTAGAACAATAAAACTACATATTAATATATAATCTTGCTCAATAATATTTAGACTCATTAGTATCCATAGTAGAGGGTTAATTATAAATATAAAATTCTCAATTATTATTTTTGTTTTATTCATAATTTTCCTTTATTTTTGTTTAAATACTTTCTAATATTCTCGAATATCTCTCTTTGATTTTTTGAAAGAATTATAGTATTATTTATATCCAACCAAGCATATCCATATATCTCTTCCTCTTGAACTTCTATAACCATACCTTTATATTTAGTATAATCTACCAAATAAATACCTATATCTTTTCTTTTATTTTTTTGAAAAAAGTATTCACCTAAATCTTTAATATCTATAGATATAGAAGTCTCTTCTAAAAATTCTCTAATAGAGCATTCTTTGATACTTTCATTTGGTTCTATTTTACCTTTGAAGAAATTATAATCACTAACCCAAGATGAGGTATTGAGTAAAACTTTTATACAATCATCCTCTATTATATAAGGACATATTCCATAAGATTTTTCTTTAGCCATTATAAATCCCTTATGGGTATTTCACCAAAATCTTTTAGATATTGAAGTCTTGAACAAAATTCATCTATAGTTAGTGTAGTCTCCTTTATACTATCTTTTCCTACACTATAAGTAAAGGTAATATCTTTATCAATATTATCAATATTATCAAGAGTTCTTCTAAATTTTTCGTTTTGATATAAAGAATTATAAGCTCTATCCAAAAGTATTTGGTACTCCTTAGAATCTCTTTTATATTTTTTATCTCTCCACCATAGATATTGTTTTTTCTTCCAATATTTGTCCCTTTTAAGTCCTTTTTTATTAGCCATTAAACCAACTAATCCACAAGTAACTTCTTGGGAATTTACATTTTCATATTTAAATGATTGTAACAAACCCTCCATAGATTTACACAGAACATCATCAAAAATAAACTCATAACTTGTAAAATTACTTAGTTTACATTTTCCATCATCTCTTATATCCATAATATATCCTTTTAATTTTCTATATATTTACTCATAACGAACCCAACATTTTCTTTTGAATAATTTGTCATCTGTTTGTGTATCTCTACAAACCTTGACCTTTGAACTGTTTGAGTATTACCTTTATATTCTACCACTTTATTATATAGTTCTTTCTTAATAAAAGTCCCAAATTTATCTACATCTTTGAGAGTATACCAATCATTATCTGTCATTTCTTTACAAAATTCTATTTGTTCTTGTGATGATTTATTCAAAAGACTTTTATGAGAACAAAAAGTTTGAGCATAAGAATTTTTAGTATTTGTTATACAGTCTCTAGTCCTGAATAGAAAAGCATTGAGAACTTCCGAATCATCATCTACTCCGTATACTCTAGCATCAAAGAAACCTTTTTGAATATTATCTTGATATGTTTTTAGTTTATTTTCGTTAACTCTTTCTTGTGATAAATCATATACACTCTCAACATCTAAACATTCATATTCATAAATTTTTTCTTCTATAGCTTTCTCCCAATGATAGTTAAATCTTAATGTACAATACGAAGCTGTTAGTGAAGCTATCTTTTGACATCTTCCTGCGAATATTTGGTTGTTTGTGATTTCAACTTCTTCCTCAATATAACTCATAGGTATCATCAAAGTTATTTCATCACTTTGAGTAAAGCTTGTATAAGAACCAAACTTTTTAGCCAAATCTTTTGTAGTATCTATCATAGCTCTTGTGAATAACTCATCAAAAGGTTTGTCTAAGTTTTTGGTGAATTTTGAGAATTTATGTCCGTCTAATCTAATTAGTAGATGTTTGTTATATTCAATCCTATTATCATAATCTTTTTCGTATTGTTTCATTCTTTTATCTAAATCCAATTCTATCTTCCTTTTTAATAATTCTTTATCAATATTATCTGAATTAAACACTTTCCGATTTTCATTTTTCATTCTATATCCTTTAAATCTAAATGTTCAACCTTTAATACAATACATTCTTCCTCTTCTTTTGAGGTTATGAAATCTTTATCCATAGCCTCAAAATTTATAATACCATTTTTATCCATATAATCATATACTATACTCATTCTATATCCTTTATGCTATATTTTGACTGTTCATTTGAGAACTTCTAATCATTTTATTAAGAGTTTCTTGAAAATATCTTTTGGAATTCTCTCTATGTGATTTCAATGTAGGTCTTTTAGACGGATTGTGCTTTCCATTTCTTTCGTACATATCCCTAGCAGTTTTTTCTATATAATCATCGGTAATTTCATTTAGGTTAGTAAATAAACCCTCTAATTTGATATTCTTAATAAATTTCATAACATCTTTTTCAAAATCAACTTTAAAACTTTCGTTGATTTCTGTTGGTTTTAATCTATTTCTAGCCTTGACTATGATATTATACTCTTTATGAGCTTTAATCAAAGCTGTTCTTTTATCTAGTTTAGGGTCTTGTTTCATTAGTTGATTAGCTCTTACCATTGAATTGAAGTTTGGTCTTACGATTTTCATTTGTTAGCCTTTTTGCTTTTAAGATATAGTATTATATAGTAATAAACTTAAAATAATATTAAGAACATACAATATATCCAAAATATATCAAATATTTTAAGTAAGTAATGGATATAATATAACAATTAAAAGATTAACTAAGGTATTTTATTAGTTTTTCTTATTAATTTCTTTTTTAAAATATGTAAGAGAATTTAAGATAGTTCTATCTTTTTTATATTTAATAGATAAAACTTTTTTAAAATTTACTTTAGATTTAAAAAACCTCCCTTTAATTCCCTTTACATCTCATCTACAAATTTATTTTTATTTAGCTACAATCATCTTTTTAAAAAGTATCTACGATTGAATATATTAATTTATAATTTTTAAAATTTTTTATTCTTTTTCTTTATTATAAGAGTTTTTATTTACAAATTTCACTTTTTATAAGTTTTTGTTATATTTAAATTAATATATTCAATCGTAGATACTCTTTAAAAATTTCAAAACATCAATTAATAGAGTGACAAAAACAAACTAATTGCATTTAATATAGCCAATATACTAATACTTATTTAACTCATCATATACCCTCCATTAAAATCAACTATATTATATAACTAACTTCCTAATAAACCATCTAAGATTAAAATATAATAAAAACTTATAAAAAGTGAAATTTGTAAATAAAAACTCTTATAATAAAGAAAAGAACTAATAAATTTTAAAAGTTATAAATTATTATATTCTCATCGTAGATACTCTTTTATAAATATCAATAAAAAGGATATTATAATGGGAGTTCCAAAAGGTATAGCAAGTAATCAAGTAAAAGCTTTTAAAATAACTATAGATGGCTCAGAAATAACTTTGCCTATGGTTCAATCCTTTAAGTTAAAATGGGGAATAACTGATATTAGAGTAACGGGTGAATTGTTATTTCACGATGTTCAATCTTTTGTTGAAGAAATTCCAATTAGAGGTGGTAATACTGTAGTAATAACTATGACTGATTATGATAATATGATAATGGTTCATACTATGGAAGTTGTTAAGGTTGATTATACAAGAACACAAAATTCATCATATATAGTTAAATTGATTTTATTAGATAAAGTAACCGTTTCTGCACTTTCTAAATCACCATCTAAATCTTGGGCTTCTGTAAAAATGGGTGATATTCTAAATGACCCAGCTGTACTAAAAACTGAAATGATTGATAAGACTATAGATTTTGACTCATCCGACGGAGAATCTAAGAATTTTATCATACCAAAAGATAGAAGTTTTTATAAAGTTATTATATATTTAAAAGAAAACTATGGACAACTTTATTTTCAAACAAGAACATCATATAAAGTTAAATCTTTCAAATCGTTATTTTCTCAATCACCGTCCGGAGATAAGTTCGTTTACAAACCAAATAATCAGAATTATAGAAGGTCAATATATGAAATGAATTCTGATTTTGGTGATAAGGTTAAATCACTAGTATATCAACCTAATCTAAATACAAAAGATTATAATACTGATACCAAAGAGGAGGAAAGTATATCAAGTGACTCCTCAACAGTTTCTGATGATATTGGCTCAACAGGAACAAAACCCGCTGATTATGGTGAGAGAGATACACGAGAGGATTCTAAAACATCAAATTCTAAAACAAGAACTGAATATAACCAACAAAAAAACGGATATAATGATGTAAAACTAGAGATACTTGTACCGGGAAAGTTTAGTAATAATGTAGGAGATATTGTGGAAGTTGATTTATTGAATTTCTATACGAAGATAGAACCTGAAAAAAATGTATCAGGTTCTTGGTTAATTGATGAGATAACTGATGTAATACAACCACCAGATTTTGTACAAAGATTAGTACTTGTTAGGAGTTCATTTACTCAATGATTTTTAAATTTTGGTACATTCACCAAATACATAAACTCTTTTATATCCACTTGAAGATTCAAGTAGTGGATGTCTACCATTGAATAATGAAATAACCTTTAGTTTCTCACTGGTATAAGATTGGTTTGAATGTTCACTAATAAATTCACTTTCTATTGGTTCATAAAATCCATCAAATCTTATACCATCATCTCTTATAAAGTGGTAAGGGATTAATGACACCATATCACCAATTTTTAGAGGTTCTTTTGGTGTACATTGTATCATTTGCTATCCTCTTTTGGAATATCATAATCTAAATCATCATTTCTAGTACTTTGGGAAGTTTCTACATTAATGATAATAGACTTTACATTAATTGGCTTGTTGGAGATATGAACAATTTGACCACCCGATATAAAATGTTGATGATACATATTTCTTACATCCCACCAATAGATATATGGAATTGAACTACCATAAGTACCTGTATCATTAATAATCTCTTTAGTCCATTTACCATTTACCCAAGTAGCGTCATCAGCACCTCTTAAATCACCGTTATTAGCTGTTGATGTCTTTGGACTAAGTCTCTTACCTGAACTAGTTACTTTACCTTTAACTGTACTATATAGAATAGTTTGACCACTATATGGACTGATTACATATAAATGCTTAATAGAACCTACTTTATTTTCAAATTCCAATCTCTTTTTTATGTTGTTTTGCTCCATTGTGAGTCCATTAGATTGAACTTTTACCTCAGCTTTAGCTTGTTTCACTCCACTAGCAGAAACTACATCTCTATTTTGAGACCCACAAGCTACAAATATTCCCATAAGTCCTATTGAAAGGACTCCTACTAATTTTCTCATTTTATCTTCTTTCATATTTTGGTTTAATATTTTGGGTATTATAGAATTCCCAATTAAATTTAGATGAAGCCGAATTATATTCCGAAACTACATCATTATAAGCTGATTTTATACCAGCAACTTCTTGTAACCATAACATACATTGTTCTGAAGCTATTCTATCTTTTATTCTATTAGAACACATTAATTGTTTATTTTCATATATTTTTATGTCCGAACTAAGTTTATCAATTTCATTAGAGGTATTAATAAACCATTCGTATTTTTTCAGGGAGGCTTTAGCTCCGAACTCATCTTTAGCAACTTGTGCTGTTTCACCAAATATACCTACCACAAATAAAATAGCTGATATTACGATAATTACACCCAACCATTTTAGTGTTTCTTTGAATAATTCTGTTGTCATTTTTGTTTCCTTTTAATTTAACATACTAAACTATTTTTTAATAATCGCATTTAATCTTTAAATACATTAATCTCAATGTTATGAGAAAATACAGGGAAGTCTTTAGTTCTATAAATAATCGAACCATTACCTGAAATAGGTACTAAGCCAATTGTGTCACCTTTATTGTTTATTTTATCAAGTACCATAAATAGTTTATCTTGTGCATCATCACCTATAGCATCTTCAAACGATGTTCCAAAAAATCTAACTACTTTACCTTGTGCTACTGTTCCTAATAGCTCTGGTAATCTCTCTATTCTTGTTCCTGCTTTAATTGTTGTCATTTTGTTTCCTTTTATTATTTTTGATACTGTTATTATAGTATATCTAAGATTAATTCTAGCTTAATCTACCTCTAAATTTTAGATTTTTTATATTACCTTTATATTTGTAAAATAAGATATTGATATTTCCTTATTTTTATATCTAAGGTACAATTTTGGATGACCTCCTACATAATCCTTATTTTTATACACCTCAACACATAAACCATCTTTGATAATACTATAGTTTATGGTCTTGTATATCTAAGTAATTAACCTCGATTGGTGTCTTTAAAACTATATATATTGTTCCTTTATTTTAATTTTTTATATTTATAATATCTTAACGATAATAAACTATCATATATAGAAATTATCTCTATATCACTATATTTGGGGTTTTTATTTAACATCCACTCCATAGCAACCTTATCACCTATTTCTAAATCTTTAGTTATGAAATATGGTTTATGTAGTATAAATTCTTGGTCTTGTCTTTTAACCCATCCATTTGGGCTAATACCACATACACATCCTCTTTCTTTTGCTAATTTTATATTCCTATTGATATTTTTTCTCTTGTTCTTTTCGGTATTCCACATAGCATCAGCAAATGAAATAGACCCTTTTACATTCCCAGCTTCTGGATTTAAATTTACATAATACGGATTTACTTTATTTTCCATTTTATACCAAACCCATTAACTTTTGCTCATTTAAAGTTAATTTACTTCTAATTTTATCTTTAGCTAACTCTACATCAATACTTTCTCTATTTTTGTGAGATATTCTAATGCACTTATATTGACTATTATCAAATACCTCTACAGGTCTATCTTTAAAGAACTCCACAGCCTCTTCAACAGAATTTAAACCTAACTCACTATAGCTTATTACAGTAGTTCCTGAAGTTGGATTAAGTTCAATATTTTTTACTCTTTCAAATGATAATGAATACTCTTTTTTGTTATCCAAATATAAAGCTATCTCATCAATATAACCCTCATAAACACCTAATTGTGTTGTACTTATACCCTCAACATCTCCCTCAGTACTTACTGAAAAAGTTCCATAATTACTCTTAATTTTTGTATTCATTTTATTCCTTTTAATTTAATTTTATCTTCCATAAGTTTAAATCCTTTTTTGGATAACCTCACTGTAAAATTTTCTACAGAACCTCTTTTATAATAAGATAACTTTTGAGCATCTTCACTATAAAAATAATCAAATATATTATCTATAACCTCGTCTAACTCTAATTCACTGCTGATTGTTTTCATACATATCCTTTCAATAAATTATATCATAAGATTTATAAATTCTAACTTAAACTTCTCTTATAATCATCTTTAAACTCTTTGTATTTACCTTTTACCAAATCATCAGAAGTTACTATAGAACCTTTCTTGCGATTACAAATAGTACACATAGTTTGTAAATTTTCCAACCCATCTAATCCACCTTTTGATTTAGGAATAATATGGTCTTTTGTCATTAGGATATTATCTTTTGTGTATAATCCAAAATGAGGTGAGTTACTATTTTTGGTATATGATTCAATTTTAAAATGACTTCCTTTAACTCCACAAGAAACACATTCTAAACCTTTTGTCTTGAATGTTAATAATCTTAGAGAGGCTATGTTAATGTTAAAACCTCTATATGTAATCTTTTTGTGATTTTTTGAATGACTTTCAATTAATTTTATAATCTCTTCAGTTGGTATATTATCTAGGTGTACATACATTTTAATCCTTTGTGTTTTGATGTTTATAATTATAGCCATATAAACTTAAAATAAAATAAAGTATCTACGATTGAATATATTAATTTATAACTTTTAAAATTTTTTATTCTTTTTCTTTATTATAAGAGTTTTTATTTACAAATTTTGATTATTATAAGTTTT
>Ga0193965_1000078_pt1 | contig 34862 bp, 38 predicted proteins | sample FB_8_MG_FD_140330 | JGI IMG/M metagenome (GOLD analysis project Ga0193965, IMG submission 140330) | Microbial mat bacterial communities from the Broadkill River, Lewes, Delaware, United States - FB_8_MG | ecosystem: Environmental > Aquatic > Freshwater > River > Microbial mats | place: USA... | reverse complement strand
GTACAATATGTAAAAAGAGATGCGGTTAAAAAGATCATCGCTGCATGGGTTATTACAGTACCTGCTGCTGCTGTACTATCTGCACTAATTTATTTTATGATTCGTGGTATGGTGTTGTAGTAGAGAAGAAAAGAGATTGTATTAAAAGTCTCTTTTTTACGATATTACCACCTGATTTCTTCCATTTAATTTAGCCTCATACAGAGCTTCATCTGCTCGTTTAATTGTTTTTTCTATATTTTCATCTCCTCTGTATAGAGAAGCACCCATCGAACATGTTTGGGTTCCAATAGTTGGAAAATTTTCATTTTCTATAACTTTTCGTAAATTATCGAGTGCTTTTTGAAGATCCTCTTTCCTCTGTACTTTAAGTATAAAAATAAACTCTTCCCCACCCCAACGAACCAAGATATCTTCTTCTCGTGAATATCTTTTAATTATCTGAACAAAATGGATAAGTACAGCATCTCCAACATCATGACCATAATTATCATTGACTTTTTTAAATTTATCTAAATCTAACATCGAAATTGCCAAAGTATACTCAGCAGTACAGTATAATTCCAATAATTTTTGATAATTTTGTTCAAAATATTCTCTGTTAAATGCATTTGTCAACTTATCATGGACTATTTTATTTTCTAATTTAATTTGATTTAAAATAGTATCAGATATATCTGTAAATGTGACTATGTATTGATCTTGCCCATATTTTTTTATATTTACAGAAAAAGCATGTAATATAAATTTTGAAGATAAAATTTTAACAATCCGTTCAAAAGAGGGAAGATTTGCTATCACATCTATCCATAAGTGATCTTCTTCAATTTTTCCTGTATCAAATAACATATCATTTATTACAAAAATATCAGAAAGTGTTTTATAATAACTATGTAGTTGAACAATACATTCAAATCCAAAAAATTCTAAAAATGTTTTATTTGCAAATTCAAGAGTAAAACCATCAGTTAAAATCACTAAGTTATCTTGTTCATTTAAAATTGAGTTAATTTGTTTTACTTTTAGTTGTACCTCTTTTTGTAAAGCGTAATTATTCAGATGATTTTTGACTCTAACTTTAAGCTCTTCTTTATTAAATGGTTTCGTAATATAATCACTAGCGCCCATATTAAAAACTTTTATTAAAGTAGTATCATCATTTACTGATGTTAAAAATATTACAGGAATATTTTTTATATTTGGAGTTTTTTTCATCTCTTCTATGACAGTATAACCATCCATAATTGGCATCTGAATATCAAGTAACACAAGATCAATAGCAATTTTTGACAAAATTTTTAATGCTTGTTCTCCATTGTATGCAACTTTAATAGTGTACTTATTTTCCAAAATCCTTGAGACATATTGTATATTTGTTTTTTCATCATCAACAATCAATATATTGATACTTTTATTCATCAATTTTTTCCTTTAGGTCTTGTAAGATATTTATTAATTCTTCATTTTCATTTAAAGAAAATAATTCTGTAATTTTCATATGTTCTTGTTCCGTAATCTTATCTGTAAGTATCTTCAAAAAGTCTTCAATCAACTCATCATCAATAAATTCAAATGAGTCTAATTTACTAAGTATATCATTTAAAAGAACAATAAAATCTTTTTGTTCTCTCTGCTTTTTATAAATTAATGGTGAAATTTTAAGATCAATTTGTTCTACAACATGTTCTAATTCAAAAGAAAGTGTACTAAGTAATTGCTTTTCAAAATTATTTTTTTCCAGATCACAGCAAAGAGTATACAGAGAATTAATCTTCAGATTTCCAGCTGAACCTTTAAGCTTATGAACAAACATACGCACAAATTCTGAGGAGTTCTTATTGTCTTGCAAACGAATAATCTCTTTGACATAAGTATTTTTAAATGCCTCATAATATTTATATGTACTTTGTAGATCTAACTCTAATTCATTTTGTAACAATTGTATATCTATTCCTTGTATATACACCGTACTATTTTCAATACCCTTTTTATCTTCTACTGTTCGTAATGAAAAATATTTTGCAAGAACTTTTTCTAATTCAGTATAATTAATAGGTTTTGAAAGATGACCATCCATCTTCGAATCAGCACTCATTTTTTTATCTTCTTGCATCACAGCAGCACTCAATGCAAAAATAGGTATCGTTTTATCAAATTCTCTTATATGCATACTTGCTTCATATCCATCCATAATAGGCATATGAATATCCATAAATACAATATTATACTCTTTTTTTTGAGCATTTTCTACAGCTTCTTCTCCATTAGAAGCAATATCAACTTCAAAACCTATATTTTCAAGTAATTTAGAAGTAACAATTTGATTGATTATGTCATCTTCAACTAAAAGAACTTTTTTCTTCTCTGTAATATAAAATTTTTTATTGTGCAATTTTTTTTGACTATCTGCTATGATTTTATGTTTATATTCAAAATCTAAGGTAAAAGTAAAAATACTTCCTTTCTTTTCTTCACTTATCAGTGAAATTGTACCATTCATAAGTGATATAAGTTTTTGGGATATCATCAGCCCTAGACCTGTACCAGAAAATTTTTTAGTAGTAGAACCATCAACTTGTTCAAAAGGTTTGAAAAGTATTTTTTGATTTTCTTCACTTATTCCAATACCAGAATCTTTTACTAAAAATTCAATTGTGATATGTGTATCCTGTTTGTTTATAAGATTCATTATAACACTTACAGACCCTTTACTTGTAAATTTAATACTATTACCCACAAGATTAGAAAGAACTTGTGTGAGTCGGATTTGATCTCCAATTAATTCATTTGGAATCAATGGATCTATTTCAAACTGTAAATCAAGCTTTTTCAAAGAAGATTGATAACTAAACATATCTACTAAATCAGAAACACTTTCAGAAAGATAAAAAGTATCATTGACTATCTCAAGTTTTTCTGATTCTATTTTAGAATAATTCAAAATATCATTAATAATATGTAACAAATTATTTGAAGACTTCAAAGCCTTTTCTAAATACTCTTGCTGGATACCTGTAAGTTTTGTATCAAGAATAAGTTTTGTTAATCCAATCATCCCATTTAATGGTGTTCGTATTTCATGAGACACATTTGCCAAAAACAAAGATTTTGCTTGATTTGCTTTTTCTGCAGCTTTTTTAGCTTGTACGAGTAAGTTTTCTTCCTCTATTTGATGGGTAATATCTTCTATATATCCTAAAAAAAAACTTATTCTTCCATCATCTTCTCGAATTAATAGAGTCGAATCTGAGACCCATTTTATATTTCCCTCTTTTGTAATAACTCGATAAGGCTTATGTTTAAAATATTCATCATTTGACTCTGAAGCGATACGAACCTCTTGTTGGACTAACTCAATATCATCTCTATGAATACAATCAATATAAGCTACCTCAGAGTTCATTATCTCCTCTTGGGTATACCCTAAAAAATTTTGAATATTTGAGGAAACAGATTCTATACCCCAATCTTTATCATTTTTCCATTTAAAAAGTACAAAATCTCCCAAATCAAAAAGCTTGAGAAGTACCTCTTGATTTTTTGTAATTTTTAATAATTCATGTTGCTGCTCAGATATCAAAATATTCGTTTTTTTCATTTGATAATTTCTCAAATATTCATATATAAGTAAAATAAGAAGAAGAAAAATACAAGCATATGTATAAATATCATAAGATTTTTCCACTTTAAACTCTTTTATAAGATATTTATTTCGTATTGCATCAAAATACTCGTCTCCCAAAGAAACTATGACTTTATCTATAATATTTTTCATTATAGGATTATTATCATTGATTCCTAAAGATTTTTCCGTTTGAATATTTTCAAAAATACCATTTTGTTTATAGGTATCAAATCCATATTTTTGAATATATGTTTCATTCATAAGCCGTGAACTTATAAGATGATAATTAGTATTATTTTTTATCTCTTTCATTATAGTATCAATATCATATATTCTCTGTATATCAAGCTTGGGATACGCTTTTTGAATAATTGACTGATGCACTTTATATCTTACAAAAAATTTATGTTGTTCAAAATCTGTTCTATCATCTATATGAAAACTTTGAATATTCCCTATGCTCGTAAAATAATCTGTAAATAAGCCTTTACTTGATTGTATATTTTTAAATTTTTTTTGATTTCTTTCTATAATCGCAACAAAATCACATTGATTGCTAGTAACTTTATCATATAAATCATCATCATTTTTTACATCGATTGCTTTAAATGTTATAGAGAGAGTTTTTTCAATTTGAGTTAAAATTTCACCTGCTATACCACCTAGTTTTCCCTCTTTAAAAAAAACTAAAGGATACGTATTATAAGTGTTACAAATAGTAAATGTTTTATGTTTTAAAAGATATTGCTTTTCTTTGAGAGTAAGTAGTTCGCTTGATTGTAAAATACCCATAAAAATACAACAAAAGAAAAGAAAAAATTTCAGCAACATAGAAAAACCCTTTATATAGTAGCACTTATTGTAACATATTATATCATAACGCTTTCTTATTCTAAATAAGATTCTAGTCTCTATTAAATATTCACAACTACCGCAATTGCAAATCCACCATCGTGAGTTATGCTTAGTGAAGACTTTTTGATGTTAAATTTTTTACGAATATGTTTTTTATATTTCAACAAAGGTTGCCCTTTATTTGTTTTTGATATTTTTATATCAAAAAATCCACACTCTTTTCCTATCCCTGTACCAATAGCTTTACTAGCAGCCTCTTTTGCTGCCCAAAAACCTGCTGCTGTGGAGGCATTTTTCACTAAAAAAATCTCTTTTGGTGACAAAAATTTTTCCAATGCTTTTGCTCCAAATCGCTCCATCATTTTTTCAATACGAGCAATAGAAGCGATATCAATACCTACTTTCAAATTTAAGAATCCATTTTTCCAATAGCACACGATACAAAACTTTTCGCTTTCACCCCTATATTTTCCAAAGTTGATAACTCATCTGTACTTAATGGATACCCTAATTTTCTCAATTGTATTTGTAACTCTTCTACTTTATTGTCATCTATATCCAAAGTAATTTTACGAGGCATAACATCCAGATCAACTGTTATATCTCCAAAATTCTCTTTGAGTTTTGTTTTTAAAGTATTTGCACACCCACCACATTTTACATTTTGCACTTCAAATGTTTGTATCATAATCTAATCCCTTTTTTCTAAATATCTTTCGAGTATGATTTTAGCAGCAATAGAATCTATTCTACCATCTCTTTTATGCTTGATCTCACCCATTGTTAACTCTTTGGCTTCTACAGAACTCATATTTTCATTTTGAAATACCATCTCGCCCTCAAATTTGAGTAAAGTTACAAAATGATTGACTCTTTTTATCATATCTTCACTCGAAGTTGGATACCCTACTACTAAAGTATCTATCTCCCACTCTTGTAAAAATGTATCCACTTCACGGCTAGCCTGATCTCTATTTTTACGCAAAATTGCCTCTTGAGGATTGACCACTCCAGCCATCAAAGAAACAGCACACCCTATTCTTTTAAGTCCTATATCTATACTTGCATATTTTTTTTTCATATTAAAAACCTAAAATTCCTTTGAGTTTATCACCTAATTTATCTTCTAGTTTATCTTTTATTTTAGATTTCACTTTATTTTTGATCTCATTTTTAATCGTATCTTTTTGTGATTTTAAAATATCTGTCACTTTATTTTTTAAAATTGTATCAAGATTTGAGTCTATTTTTAGCTTAGGATTAGTAATCTCACCAGATATAACAACCGTACCTTTAATATGTTTTGTATTGACAAGCGATTTATTTAACATCGCTATATATTTATTTGATTCTTTAAATGCTATATCTGTACTCAAAACAGAGATACTTTCATATCCTTGCAAATATTTTTTATCTGTTATTTTAAGATCAAATGTTGTATCAATTGTTGTATTTTGAATCGCTATGTTTTTTTGTATCATAGGATCAATTTCAAGTGCTTTTACTACGATATTTACAGTATCCAAAGAATCTTTATTTGTTTCCAAAAATGATGCCTGAATCATCAAACTTTTTAACTTTTTTGTTTGTACACCTATAGAAAGTTCAAATGGTTTTTGGTACAAAGCTTGGTTTGTTGTAAAGTTTTTAAATGTTCCTTTTATAATTTCACCATCTTTAAGTAAAGAAAATATCCCTTTTTTAATAAGTACTTTTGGTATAGAAGAGTGTAAATCAAAGTAAACAAACTTACCATCTGCTCTTTTTTCATCAATTTTTTTCTCAGAATTAAAAAGTGGTTTGATCTGTTCATAATATCCTTTATATTTATCAAATTCTGCTTTATAATCTTTATTTAATGTCTCTTTTATTTCAGAAATATTAAGATTTTTAAGTGATGTAAGATCAGTAAGACTATTTGATGAACTCTCTTTTTGTGATGAAGATGTTGATGAAGCTGAATTTTGATTTTCAAGTTTAGGAGTATTTACAGAATTAGGAAAACTTATTTCATTAAAGATAAGATTTTCTACTACAACTCTTTTAAAAATCAAGTCAGATACTGATATATCTATAGCGATATCTTTTATATTGATATTAGATGTTTTATCCTCTTTATCCGTGACAGATATATTTTGGAGTGCTAAAGATGAATTGAAAATGCTTGTAGAAAGTGTTTCTATTTGTACTATTTTATTTGTTGATTTTGAAATAGCTTTTTCTATATTCAATTTAACCATATCATCAAAAATAAAAATTTTAAATAAACTTACCAGTCCTAGTAAAAATATAATAACAAATAAACCCACAAATCGAAAAGTTTTCGTTTGATTTTTCTCTTCATTGGTAAAAAATTGCAATTTATTTAAAAGAGGTATATTTTGAATTTTAGTAGCGATTAAAGAACGATACTTTACAATTAAAAATGAAAAAAGTATATATACTACAGGAAATAGTGCTATAGAAACAACAAAACTTCCCATCAAAATAGTATTATTAAATGCTGATATTTGTCCAAAAGGGGTATTGTACAAACTTGTAAATAATTCATAAAAACTAGTAGAGTTTAAAATCATTGTTCCAAAAGTTGCAAATAGTAGATCTAAAATTAACCCTAAAATACCGAACAAAGAGATTGCAAGAGCAAAAATTCCAATATGTATATTAAGAACTAATATACATACTAATATAATAATATTATGTAAAGATACCAAAGGTGTAAAACCTACTATCATACCAAAAGCGATTGCTAATGATATTTGCCATGGTTTACCTGCATGATTTAAAGCATTCCATATTTTTTTTATTGTAAACATATTTTTCCTTTTCTATTGTAATAATTCATCTGCTACACCAAATTTATTGGCAGTCATCAAATGTATTTTTGGGTGAAATTTTTGAATTTCACGTAATAAATTTAAACTTAATTCCATTCCTACTTTGTATTCTTCTTCTATACTCACATGCGAAGCTTTTGCCAAGGCATCTATCCAATCTTGAGGGACATAAATCCCTGGGACATGTGAAGACAAAAACTGTGCTGTACGAAGTCTGGTAATAGGAAAAACACCTATGATTATTTGTGATTTTTTTCTATCATCATAAAATTCATTTTGTACATTTTGCATATAACCTACTAACTGTTTTGCATTTTCTATATCATATACAGGCTGAGTGATAATACCTCGTGTTCTATTGGAGACTTTCTTAAACATCTTTTTTTCTAATGATTTCATATTTTTAGCATAAGAATTGACGACAGAAAAAGGATATATCGGTTTTGGTTTGCTTTTAAAAGGTTTTCCAGCATAATCCATTCCATTATTAAAAGAGTTAATAATCTCTAAAAGCATAGTAGAATTACTCTCAAACACCCCTTTTGCACGAGGCTGATCACTCATATGAGCAGGATCTCCTGTAAGTGCTAAAACAGCACGAATATCAAAATCATTTCCACCCAAGAGGTCACTTTGGAGTGCTATTTTATTTTTATCACGCATACTCATCGTAGCTATAACTGGTTTATTAAATTTTTGTTGTAACTTCACACTAGCAAACATAGCATTATATTTTAGTTTTGCCAAAGGATTATCCGTTGTACTAAATCCCGCTACTTTTTTATCCAAGCCATACTCTTCTATTTTATTTAAAATTGGATCCATAGTTGGCTCATGTGAGGGTGTCGTTTCTAAAGTAAGATATTTATCTTCTTCGAGTGTTTTTATCAGTGTTGTAAACATGTACTGTAACCTTTTGTGTTAAATCAATTTCTAACGTAAGTATAGATATAATTACTTTATATTATAACACAAAAGGTTTAAAAAATGAAATTGGCAGTATTTGATTTTGACTCAACACTTATGGATGGAGAAACGATTGATTTTTTCGCTCGTGAACTTGGATTAGAAAAAGAAGTAGCCCAGATTACAGATTTGGCGATGAATGGAAAACTAGATTTTTTCGAAAGTCTTATCACTCGAGTAGAACTACTCAAAGGGCTTGACTACTCTAAAGTTGTCGAAATAGGCAAAAATCTTCCTCTTATGCCAGGTGCTTTAGAGATAGTCCCAGCACTTCAAGCAAAAGGCTACAAAGTTATCTGTTTTAGTGGTGGATTTAGAGTTGGTACAAGTCCAGCAAAAGAAGTTTTGGGACTCGATGCAGATTTTTCAAATGTTTTACACCACAAAGATGGAAAACTTACAGGACTTGTGGGTGGAGATATGATGTTCGATTATAGCAAAGGGGATATGATACAAAGACTCCAAAATATCCTAGGGATCTCAAGAGAAGATACACTCGTAGTAGGTGATGGAGCAAACGACCGAAGTATGTTCGCTCAAGCAGATACAAGAATCGCTTTTTGTGCAAAAGAGATCTTGAAAAAAGAAGCTAATATTATTATTGATACAAAAGATTTGAGAGAGATACTTAAGCATATTTAAAATGATTATATCGTGTTCAATACGTCTATTGTAACTATTGAGCACAACAGAAAAAATTGTTAATCTTCATTTATCTACACATCACTCCATCTCCAACTGCATCAAAAACATATCCTCCCCATCCAGAATCTCTATATCAACACTTTCACAATGAATACAAGCATATTCATTTTTTTTCAAAGTTGACTCTTTTTCACACTCATTACATTTGATTACTACTGGCTGGATATTGATGATAAATTCTGCTTCATCACACAAAGTTTGTTCTTTAAAAGTATCAAAAGCTGTTTGTAATAGGTCTGGTTCTACTCCACTCATCACTCCTATTTTTACGACAACTTTTGTAACCTTTGTTGCATTATTTTTGGCTGCATTCTCTTCACAACTATTTAGAAGTGATTGGACTATTGAGTATTCATGCATCTAACAAATCCTCGGAAGTAATTCACCTGTAGGTGACTCTAAAAATCTTTTCGTTCCATAATTACTATGTAAAACAACTTTTTGAAGATAGTTTTTGGTCACTTTCCCTATAACAGCAGCATTTGTATTAAATGATTTTAAGATCTCCAAAGCTTTTTGTTCATCCTCTTTTTTGAGTGCCAAAACAAAAGTACCTTCATTTGCTAAAGCACTAGGCTCAAATCCAAGCATCTCACACACCCCAAACACCTCATCACTCACAGGTATTTTTTCCTCTTCTACCTCTATACAAATATTCGATTGTTTTGACCACTCATTTAAAACAGCACTCAAACCACCTCGTGTAGCATCTCGTAAAGCTGTTATGTTTATATTGGCATCAATAAGAGCTTTTACAATAGGATACAATGAAAAACAGTCACTTTCTAAGTCACTACTCATATCTATCCCCTCACGAGCTGTAAATATAGTAGCCCCATGACACCCTATATCTCTACTAACTAAAATAGTGTCGTCAGTACAAATAGAATTTGAGCTAATATTTTCTTGTAAAACTTCCCCTATTCCTGTAGTATTGATAATGATTTTATCAATAGTCCCTTTTGGCATCACTTTGGTATCTCCACTGACTACTATCGCACCATTTTTTTTGAGCTCTTCTTTCATAGTATCTACAATTTTTTTCAAGTCATCTATAGAAAAACCCTCTTCTAGTATCACACTACAAGTAAGATATTTAGGTTTTGCACCCATCATAGCCAAATCATTACAAGTACCACAAATAGCCAATTTTCCTATATTTGCACCTTCAAAAAACAAAGGACTTACCGTAAAGCTATCCGTAGAAAAAGCCAACTTCCCTTTATCTACATCCAAAATAGCAGCATCTTCACTCTTATCCAATATCTCATTTTGAAAAGCTTTATAAAAAACTTGTGAGATAAGTGCATTGTTTTCATCACCACCATTCCCCATGGCTAAGGTTATTGTTTTACTCATAATATATTCCTATTTTTGTAGTTTGATTTTTAATAAATATCTCCTCTATTATTAGAATCCATCATTAATATAACCAATTCATCATCAATAATTTCATATATAAACCGATAATTATTGATTCGTAATCTATAAAAAGAGGAGTTTGAAAGTTTTTTAATATCTAATAAAGAGTTAGGATAAGGATTTTGTTTAAGGATTTTTAATTTAGAATCTATTTTTTCCTTATCTTTTAAAACTCTTTTTTGAATAAATTTAATAACTTTTTTATTAAGAATAAGTTTGTAATCCATTATACAACATACTCTTCAAAATCTTTCTTATTACCATTTTTATATTCAGTAGAACTCTTTTGTATGTCCAACATCTGTTCATTTGAAATATAATCAAAATCATTCAAAGATAAGTGTGTTGTATCGACAGTATTCACTATATCAATTTCATTTTTTGAAAAATGACTTATTAGCCATTGAAACTTGTCAAAAACATTGTCATTTATTTGTAATGTCACTGTTTGCATTATAACCCCTTTTGATAAAAATATCTAATTATAACATAAAAAATAATCTATCTTATTCATAATATATTCCCAAATTTAAAATATGCAGCACACGCACCCTCACTACTTACCATACAACTTCCCATAGGATTTGAGGGAGTACATGCTGTTCCAAATACTTTGCACTCTTTTGGATTTGCTTTCCCTTTTAAAATATCACCACATATACAGAATTTGTGATCATCTATAGTTGTTTTTGGTAAAACTGTATCATATACTTTTTCTGCATCGTATTGTGAGTATTTTGCTTTTAAAATTAATGCACTTTTCTCAATATCACCAAGTCCTCTCCATCTAAAAGAATCTCTTGTTTCAAAAAAAGTATCATTTAACTTTTGTGCTTGAATATTTCCATCATAGTTTACACTTCTGCTATATTCTACTTCTAATTCACATCGTTTTTCCACAAACTGCTTCACTATCATTAAAACAGATTTCATAACATCGACAGGTTCAAATCCACTTACTACTACTGGTTTTTTATAGTCACGTGGAAACTCTTCATAAATTTTACTTCCACTTATAACACTTACATGAGATGGTCCGATAAAAGCATCTATACTATTCGTTTCATCATCCAAAAGTATTCGCATAGCTTCAGGTACTGTGATATGATTGATATGAAAAAGTATATTTTGTATCTCTTTTTTTATCACTTGATTTATAAGTGCCGATGTCATAGGTGTTGTTGTTTCAAATCCTATTGCAAAAAATATCACTGTTTTATTTGGGTTTTCATTTGCTATTTTTATACACTCCATTGGAGAATACACAAATCGCACATCAGCTCCTTTGGCTCGTGCATCTTGCAAACTACCATTGGATCCTGGGACTTTTATCATATCTCCTAATGTCACTAAAATCACATCTTTTTGTAAACTTAAAACATACGCATGATCTATTCTTTCTTTTGGCATAACACACACAGGACATCCAGGACCATGGATAAAATTGATATTTTTAGGCATGAGTTGTTTGAGTCCATATTTCATAATACTATGCGTATGTCCACCACAAACTTCCATAATATTGATACTTTGAGGCAATTTCAAAGCCTCTTTTTGTATCTGTTTGGCTAAAGCTTTTATCGTATCGGCATCTCGAAAATCATCATATAAGTTTTTTAATTCTAATTTCATTTAGACAGCTCGATTTGGACACTCAGCATCCTCAAGTATCGCCTGCTGCCTATCCTCTTCATTCATAATTTCAATAATTTCTTTATAGGTTTCCAAAGATTCCATAGCATCCTCTTCATCTATTTTATTCATAATAAAGCCAATATGAAGCAATACATAATCCCCTATTTTCACACTATCTTCTTCCATCAAATCCAAACTAGCATCACGAAATATTCCCATAGTATCTACGGTGGCTACATTTGACTCTTTGTCTATTTTGGTTACTTTACTTGGTATTGAGAGACACATTATCTCATCTCCATTTTAAACTTAATCCAATTAGCAACTTTTTTTATACTCTCTTCGTCTTTAGTACTTACTTCCAAAATATCCACATTTGGTTTGAGTTTTCTAGCCGTTGCTTTTTCAGCTTCCATATCATAGTCAAAATGTGGTAACAAATCTGTTTTTGTAAACAGTATCAAATCAGCACAGCGGAACATCACTGGATATTTTGCTATTTTATCTTCACCCTCAGGTATAGAAACCAAAACTATATTGAGATGACTTCCTACATCATATGATGCTGGACATACAAGATTTCCTACATTTTCTACAAAACACACATCTACATTTTCCAAATCCATATGATGCAATGCCTTATGCACCATAAAAGCATCCAAATGACACGCCGATCCTGTTTGTATCTGATGAGCATCTATCCCTTTGGCTTTGAGTCTATCGGCATCTCTTGAAGTTTCTAAATCACCCTCAACTACAGAAAACTTAAAATCAGCTACATCGCTGAGATGTTCTAAAAGTGAAGTTTTACCACTTCCTGGACTACTCATAAGATTTATCGAAATTACATTATTATTTTCAAAATGTGTTCTATTATGCTCAGCTTCATGGTCGTTTTTATCCAAAATTTTTGTAATAATATCTATCGTTTTTTTATCATTTAACTGAGGATTATCATGCAAGTGCTGATGTGCATCTTGATGTTCACTACTTGTTCCATGATTGTGTTCATGTGACTCTTCTCTTGTTATACTACAACCGCAATCTTTACACATATATTGTCCTTTATCCCAATAACATATTTGACCCAACTACCACAGATACCACTCCAGCAGTTGCAAATACTCTTTTTAAATTTTGTTTACTATTCAATAAGTTTTTGTTTATATACAATATCACTGCACCAAAACCTACAAATATCACCATCACACCCAGTGCAAAAGCCAACACCATAGTCAAGTCCACACTTTGACCCTCCAAAAATCCAAGTGTCACAAGCATCCCTCGCACACCTCCGATACCCATCAAAGCACCTATCGTAAAAGCTGATTTTGTGTCGGTATTTGAGTGACTATGCTCACTACCAAACCAAATATGAGTATGATCTACATCATTATGAGTATGTATCTTTAACTGTATTTTATCTGCAAATACCATATACAAAAGATAAACTCCCATACCCAAAATCACACAAGATGAGATAATATCGCCATATCCTAGTATCTGTTCACTTATATTATATGTTTCTAACAGTTTAGCAAATATAAAAAGTGTAAGCCCATGTCCAAAAGCAAATAAAACAGTAATGAGCATAGTTTTTCGTTTGTTTTTTCCTATAGAAAAATCTGCAATAGCAGTCAAATGATCTGGTCCAAAAGCATGTAATATTCCATACCAAAAAATCAGTAAAAGTCCTAATTGTTCCATCTAAGTCTCCTGTTGTGTGAATAGTTATTCATAAGTGTATTGTCTTTGACTAAAAGCAAGATAAATTATTGTATTTCTTATATAGTTTTGGGACTATATATACTATACTTCTCTATGAATTGTCCTTATTGCCATCATACTATCACCTATACCTTAAAAACCAAGCAAAAAAAATGTGCAAGATGTTTGCGTAAATTTAGTGAAAAAAAGATCTTATTTGAAAAAAATATTATCAATCTTTTTTGTGAAAATTATACTATAAATCAATGTGTGCAAGAAAAAAAACTAAACTACACAACAGTTAAAAATAGATTTGATGAGTATAGAAAATATATAGCTAATTTTTTAGAAAGTGAATATCAAAATAAAACTGTAGTAGAATACGATGAATATATCTATTTAGAACAAAGTAAAAAAAAAGTAAAAAAAAATATATTTGATGCTATCAATTTTATGACATTTCACTATGAAAATAAAGTATACAATATTCTTATGCCAAATCTTTATAGATACAAAAATCAATTTTTAAACGATGAAGTAGATGAGAGTTATTTTAAAGAGTTTTCAAAATTTATGATGTTAAATAAAATATCAAAAATACAAAAACGGGAAAATATCATCACACGTTTTTGGATATTTTTCGAAAAATCTATTTTGAAATATAAAGGGATAGATAAAGAAAACTTTTTTTACTATTTAAAAGAGATTGAGTTTAAATTTAACTATACAAAAGAGGAACAGAGAAATATCTTAATACAAAAACCCAAATAACCATAAGGGTATCTTATTTTTAAAACCAATTTCAATATCATCTGCAACTACATAACTATTTTCCATATCTTTAATTTGCTCAAATGTTTTATTTTTTCCACCCACTTCAATATGATACTTTTCATCTATTGTAAAGTCACCTTTTTGTGATATATGTAAGGTATGCTTTTGTGTCACTTGATTTGCAAAAAAAGTTTCTCTTATCGTTCCTATTTTACTATTTTCGCAGTATGCATATAAAAGATTGGTATTATTAAGATATATTTTGGCTGGTTTATTTATCTTTTTAATTCCTTTAATTGGCTCATCAAGTAAAAGGAGCATTTGTCCATCATTGAGATAGGTGATATAGTCATAAAGTTTGACACGACTTATCTCAGCAGCTGCCGCAATTTTGCTATAGTTCACTTCAAATGGACTACTTTGACAAACTACCTCTAAAAGCTTTTTGAGTTTGTATGTATACTTTTGTTCAACCAGTCCTAAAGATGTAAGATCCAAATCAATAGTAAGATTAATAGTATTGATCAAATTCTCATAATAGGATGTTTTTTTATCTGCATAAAATGGATAATATCCTATTTTTAAATACTCACGAAACTCTTTGAGTATATTAAATTTATTTTCCAAGATGACATTTGTATTTTGAATATGATAAGAAACAATATCGTGAAGGGAAATACTATTTAAAGATATTTCATATTTTACTTCCAAAAACTCTCGAAATGAAAAACCATATAAATTGTAAAGTGTTACTCTTCTACTAAGGTCACTTTTTGCATTTAAAAGTGAGGTAGCACTAGAGCTTGTAAATATCACTTTCACATCAAACAGATCATAAATAGTTTTTAAATAAGAACTAAACTCATTGTACCTATGTACTTCATCTAAAAGTAAATATTCTCCACCCTCATCTACAAAAGTTTCTACTATATCGATAAGATCGACTCCACTTAAAAATGGATAATCAAGTGAGAGATATAAAACATTTTTCTTTTTTGATTGAAGTTCCAAAAGATATTGAAATAGTACAGTAGTTTTCCCTACACCTCTTGCTCCAAATAAAGCAATCATTTTATCCTCAAAATTAATCTCTTCAAATATATATCTTCTATATTTTATCTGAAAATTTGAAAGTAATCTATTTTGATATTTTTTAAGTTTTTCTAACATCTAACAACCTTTGTATATGTATATAAACATATACAATAATAGCTAAGAGTAACTTTGTAAATGTTTATAATCGTTTACAAAGTTATCATCTCAAATATTCAAAAGATGTTATCTAAAACCTGAAAATACACCTGCCCCAAAGAGATACCACTATCATTGGTACAAGTGTCTTTTTGATAAAAATATACTATATTTTTATCTTTCAGTTTTTGTATCACAAGACTTAATAAAGTTTTATTTTGAAACACACCACCAGATAAAATAACATCACTTTTTTCTATCAATGCAATATCAATAATAATATTTACAAGGGTATTGATAAATCGACTTATTAAATTATCCATAAAAAAATCAAACTCTATATCTATAATACCATCATTGATAGTGTATAAAAAACTTGAAGAGATATCTGCATTGTAGTACATCTCACACAATATCCCAGCTTCCCCCTCATACGATTGAAAATGTAAAATATCAGACAAACTCGCCACCGCATCAAACATTCTCCCCACACTAGAACTCAAAGGTGCATTAAGATTTTGAATATAACTTTTATAAAGCATTTTTATCTCATACTCTTTAAATGCTTTGAGTGTAGCAATATCAAGAGTCAAAACCTCTTCTAAACTATACTTATCAAACAATAGTGAAAGAGCAACTCTTCTAGGCTCTTTGATAGCTTTCGTTCCACCTAAAAGTTTGATAGGTTTGAAATGATATTTTCTTTTATCATTTACAAATACTTCACCACCCCAAAGAGTACCATCTTCACCATATCCAGTACCATCAAAAGAAAAGCCAACATATTCTTTTTTCTCAAGTTGATATTCTGCTTTTACAGCATAGATATGTGCGAGATGATGTTGTACTTCATAGCATTTTATATTTTGTTGTTTTGCCCATTTTGTTGTCTCATAGTTTGGATGTTTATCGTGTACGATTATATCTGGCTTGAAATCATAAAACTTTTTAAATGTTTCAATCGTTCGTAAAAAATACTCAAAAGAACCAATACTATCCAAATCTCCGATATAGGGACTCACTATGATAGTATCATCAAAAGCTATAGAGATACTATTTTTAGCATTTGCCCCAACAGCTAAAATCTTTTTAGATATTTTATTTTTAAGTTTTATTACTATAGGAGTATATCCACGCCCTGCTCGTAAAAGTTGCAAATTATCATCTACAATTTGTACCACACTATCATCAACTGCATTAATAATATCACGATTAAAATCAACGACAAAATCTATAAAAGGAAGTTTTCCAAAAATCTCTTCTTTTGTCGTGATAATAGGCTCACCATTTAGATTTGCACTTGTAGCAACTATAGGATTATCAAGATGTTCAAACAAAAGATGATGCAAAGGAGTATACGGTAAAAAACATCCTATTTTATCAATATTTGGTGCTATTAAATCACTTATAATATTCTCTTCAATTTTATCACATACCACAATCGGTGCCTCTTTTGAGAAAAGAATCTCTTCCTCTTTTATACTTACATTTACTATCTTTTTTATCTGATTTATATCTTTACATAGAAGTGCAAAAGGTTTAAATGGTCGATGTTTAGCTTCTCTTAATAGCTTTATAGTTTCCGTATTTGTAGCATCACAAACGATATGAAATCCACCAATACCTTTTATAGCAAGTATCTTTCCATTTTTTATAAATTCTGCTGTTTGTTTATATATCTCGTTTGGATTATCAGTAATCAACTCTTTTTTATCATTTAAAGTCAATTTTGGACCACAATTATTACACGATATTGGTTGAGCATGATATCTTCTATTCATTGGATTTTGATACTCATCTTTACAACTCTCACACATCTCAAAATCATTCATCGAAGTATTCACTCTATCATATGGTACAGTTTTGATGATACTATATCGAGGACCACAATTTGTACAATTGGTAGTAAAATAATTGTGATATTTTCCCTCTTTTTTTATATCTTTTAAACACTCATCACATACTTTTACATCAGGAGAGATAAGTGTAGTTTTACAAGTGTTATTTTTTGTTTCTATAATTTTAAATGAAGAAGTATTAACAACATCTATTTTATTTTTTATGAGGTTATTTATCTTAGCAAGTGGAGGAAGTTGGGTAGTTAATAATGTATCAAACTGTTCTATACTTTCTTTATCACCTTGCAGTTCTATAGTCACACCATCTGAGTCATTATATACAAAACCTTTTAGATTTAGTTTCATTGCTAGTTTATATATAAAAGGTCGAAATCCTACACCTTGGATGATGCCAGTTATTTTGTAGAGGTATCTAATAATGACAAAACTCACAACTATTCTTATCTTTCGATATTTTCACAATATACAAGCTCCCACCCCACAAAAACAAGCACTATTTTGATATACCGTTCCCCTTTATCATACTGAAAAAGTTGCTTTTTCGCTTGAGTGATTTTTTCTTCTAAAATATTTTGATAGTTTTTAGATGACAACTCTGACCTTTTAATATATTTCAGCTCAATAATAGCTCCATAAGGAACTTCATCTAAAATAGGCTCAAGTAATATATCTATATATCCTTTATTAGATTCTACTTCAGAATGCACTTCATAAAAAGTATTCAGGTTGAGATAGGCTAAAAGATACGCTTTGACTAAATTCTCACCATCAATAAAATCTCTGATAGAGCTACTCTCTTTGATAACACTCGCTAAATAATGAAACACACTCAAATCTTTTGTGATTGCTAATTCTGACAAGTGATTATTAAGTGTTTCTATTTTCATACTATATTCACTAAAATCTTTATAAGCATAATCTATAAACTCTGAGAGTAATTTCTTGATTGTTTGATTTGGTATTTTTAAATTTAATCGAAAAAGGTTTTTTTCCATTGTAACAAGACCCAAACTAAACAAAAACGATTTAAAATTATCTTCATTTGTCAGTTCAAAAGCAGAAAAATTATCTTTTATTGTAGTCGTTACGACCTCTTTACCTAAGATAAGATTATTGAGTAATTCAAAGTTTCCATTGAGTTTTTTATTGGTATAGACTAAATATCTGAGTTTTGTGTAGTCTGTGCGTACATTTATATCTATTAGTTGTGATGGTTCTTTATTCGTTCGAATAAGATGATCTATATAGTATAAAATCATATCACTATTATAGATGGTATGTTGTACATCTGGATTAAATTTGTAGTTATTGTACCATTCTTTACATCGTGAGAGTATCTCTTCTTTTTGTGTATCAAGTTGATAATATTCAATTATCTTCAGAAGTTCATCATCTGTAATCCCTACAAAATCATTAAACTCTTCACTAAGTGATATATTTTTTCCTATATTACTTCCACTTGTCACATCATACAATGCCAAAGGTGACACACCTGTAAAAAACATCTTTTTTATAGCACTATTATTTCCGCTTGTTCCCACTTTTAGAATAGAAAAAAACTGTTTATAAAAAGCTTCATTGGTGGTGACTAAATCTTTATATTTATTTATATCTTCTATGAGCAGTTTATTTACGAAGTTATCGTATTCATCTATAAGGATATATAAGGGGATATTATTTTTATTACAGTATCGAAAAATATAATCTATTCTATCTATTGGATTATTTATCTTCTCATTACATGAAAACCCATATCTTTCTACAAAATCATCTAATACAAAATGTATTTTATTAAAAAAACTATTCTCATAATCGGTCACATCAACAGCAGAAAAATCAAATCGTAAAGTATAAAAACTACTTTTTAAAGGTGTAGGATGATCTAAAATATAAGTATCTTTAAATATCTCCTCGAATTCCTCTTTAAAGTATATATCATAATATGCTTCAAGCATAGCGATAGTCAAACTTTTCCCAAATCTTCGTGGGCGTAAGAAAAATAAAAATTCTGCATCCTCTTCTATTTTTGTTATAAACTGTGTTTTATCTATATAATAATAATTTTGGGTTCGTACTCTTTTGAAGTCACTTAAGCCGTAGGGTATTTTTTTTTTCATTTTTTTACTTTGATTATTTTTTATCTATTGTATCATATTCTTAATGATTTATTTACTCATCAAAAGCAATACTCTTAGAAAAAAATGGATGAGACAACTGAAACTTACTCAAAATTCTACTATACACTATACTATTTTCAAACATATCACCCATCATTACAAAATTTGTTATCTTAAATTTTGTTTTGAGTTGATTGAGTGTAGAAATGGTCATATCTCCATATGCTTCAAAAATAGAATAGGCTAAATAATGTGTATCAACATCAGCTAGTTTAAAACTAATCACAGACCCAATAAGTGAACTATAATCAAATCCACCCTCTTTAAAATTCATATCTATTTTAAGTCCACCATTACCGTGAAATTCAAAAGATTTATCAGATAATCCTTCGAAATCTTTATTTTCTACATCTAAAATAACAGCTAAGGTAGCATAAATATCGTATTTATTTATTTTTAATTCCTCATATTTTTCGGGAAATTTTTTAGCATAATTATGGATAAGTTTATTTCGTACAGGCTCATTTAACATCTCTAGCAGCACCGCTTGTAAATCAAACTCTTGAAAAGTGATCACTTTTTTACTTCCTACTTCATTTTTAACTATAAAGGATATACCATTTTTTACACTTAAATTTGCTGCAATTGCAAGCTCTTTATTGGGTGTTTGTTTTACGATGTTTAAAAATCTATTGAGTACTTTCTCTTCGTTAAGATTTTCTAGTTTTTTTGAAAATTTATTGTCTCTTATAATAGATATGTTTTTTTGAATCACTACAACTTTTGAAGGATTTAAATCATTGAAAAATATATAAGAAAGGTCACTATCTTTTGCATTTATACCTGCAAGTGTACTTTTCATATTGTAGGGTGATTTAATATTGATAAACTTTTTACCAGTGAGTTCTTGGAGTTCTTTGTCTTTTATCGTTACTTTTATCGTTGGTTTTTCTATAGAAAACAGCACTTTGTATTCATCTTGGGTGATGATAAATAACTCACTTATTTTTGAGGGGTCTGTTACTAAAAGTGTAGAACCCTCTGAAAAATTTGGTGTAAAAGTATTGTAGTCTGGCTGGTTTTGTATGGGAGTATTACTATAGTGATTACACAAAATATTGTCATCCAAATAGTTTTGGCTACTTGGATCTTGTAAGTTTTCTAAACAGCGAGGACATAAAGATATATCATAATTATCTGAAACTATTTTTTTCTCTATTATTTGTACATCTTCTTGTGTTGTTTCTATATCACCTAAAAATAATGAATGTGGTAAGTATTTTGATGTGAGTTCACTAAATATATTGAGAGCTTCTGAATTTGTATCATCCAAAGTCAAAACTATCTCTTTTTCATTTTGAACTACACTTCCTTGTAAAGAAGATTCATCAAGCATATTTTGTAAAAAACCTGCGAAATAGCTTGTGTCACTATTGTATTGTATTTTTTGTACTATTGCCATATTATTGATCGCCTTGTGGTCTGTGTGCTGTTGGATTTGAGTAACTATCGATGATACTATCAAGTGTCACTTCTACTTCATTTTTACTGTATTTAATCCCTGCTTTATCAAGCTCTGCTAATCCTGCATCTACTAAATTAAAAAATTTGTCTCTCATTTTTTGTGTCAATCCTACTACAACTGTTTCTATATCTTCAGGAATTATCCCTATGATATTTACTTCAGCCATCGTTTCAAGTAAAGAACAAATCTCAAGCATCTCTATGATCTCTACTTCATGAGCTGTTTTTTTATAACTTCCAAGTCCTAATAACTCTTCAGATGGAAGATTATAAATAGAACCTACTTCATCATCCATCGTAATCGTATCTAAAATGATTACTTTATCATACTCTTGATAGTACACCATCAACTGAAATCCTAAAACTCCCCCATCGACCATAGTCACATCATCATTTTCAAATGAGTAATTTTGTTCTATATATTTTGATGCATAGACACCAACACCTTCATCTTGATATATAACCGTACCAGCACCAACTATTGCAGTTTTCAAATAGCTTCCTTGTAATAATTTAAATGAAAGAATATAACTATTCACTCATTAAAAATATCGTGTTTATACAAAAGCTACCCATATAAAAATGAATAGCTTTTATTTTTTAGTCTTTGTCTGTTTTCGTATTTTCTTTCACATACTTAGAACCACTTACAGCAATACCAATATCACCCTCTTCCCAATAGATAGTTCTCCATATTTGATAATAGACATGAAACATAATCCACCCCAAGATGAGATACATAGAAAAATGATGTGCATATCGTACATCCATATTCGTACCACCCGTTGCCCATATTGTCCAATCTGTCACAAGATGCAACATAGCAGGCCACCAAGCCCCAATAGAACTCGTACCAGATGCTAATCCATGTACATACAGTTGTAATCCAGTTAAAAGCATCCACCCTAACATAAGATGAAACATAGAGAAAAATACCACATTGTAACTATCAGAGTGTGTACTATCAAACTTTTTTCTTCTATTAAAAGTAAAGAGATTGAGTAATACCTCAAAAAACTCTGTAATATTCTTTTTGTTTGGTATGAGTTTTTTATACGGTTTTTCAAATCGTGAAAAAAGGTACAAATACCCAACGATAATACTACTCACATCAAAAATAATAGCAGACATAAGATGCACCCATCTGTTCCAAGCCATCACATACTTATCTACAGCAGAATCAGCTATAAAACTTTGATAATAAGGATGACCGATATACAGACCAGTTACCACAGCAGCCACCATACAAATAGCGACAACCCAGTGATTGATACGTACTACCCCTGTCATCCTCTCAATTTTTTTATAATTACTCATAGCTTACCCCTTAAACAGCACAGCTAGTATTTACTTTAAAGCTACTCAATTCTTTCCCTTTAGTATCGACTATATGTACAGCACAAGCGATACAAGGATCAAAAGAGTGTACTGTTCGCAAGATTTCAAGTGGTTGCTCAGGATCTGCTACTTTTGTACCTATAAGAGAAGATTCATACGCCCCCAATCTTCCTTTGTAGTCTCGTGGTGCTGCATTCCAAGTTGAGGGTACAACAGCTTGATAGTTTTCTATTTTACCATCTTTGATAACCACCCAATGACCCAATCCTCCTCGTGGAGCCTCAGCCATACCATATCCTTTCGCATCTTTAGAAACAGTATCAAAATCAAAATCAGTCCAAGTACTAAGATCACCATTGGCTACATTTGCAGCTAACTCATCGACCCATTCCATCATCACATCACCCATAAGTTCTGATTCGATTGCACGAGCTGCTGTTCTTCCTACTGTTGAAAATATCACACTTGCAGGTGCTGCTTTTCCAAGTCCTAATGATTTACCTAATTGTCCTAAAAATTTTGTAGCATATTTAGAGATTCGTTCATCTCCAGCTGCAAGTCCTACTGCTATTCTTGCAAGTGGTCCTACTTCCATTCTTGTATCATCATACAACGGTGACTTAATCCAAGAATATTTTTCTTCAGTTTTAAGATATGCATATCCATCATCTTTTTTCTCTAAGCCAGTATATTTAGGGATAGTTTCCCCCTCAAAAGGATGAAGACCAATATCATCTTTACCCTCATACCAAGCGTGAGAAACATCTTCTGTGATTTTTGTTTGATCCAAAGGATGTACTTTTGTAAGATCACCATTTAATACAACCCCTTTAGGAAATAACAATTCTGAATTATAAAATCCATTATCATTGAGTCTAAAGTCACCATATGTCATAAAGTTTTTCAGTCCAGCACCTGTACCATCAAGTGCTTCATCTGCATATACAGTACCAGCCATCAGTACATCTACTAAGTAGGCATTTTTGATAAAATTATTTGTTTTATTTAAAAGTGATTTAAACTGAGCGATTCTTGCAGGATTTTTAATATCTTGCACACAAGTAACTCCACCAACCACAAGTGACTGAGGATGTGGCATTTTTCCACCAAAAATAGCCATCATTTTTGACATATCTCTTTGCATATCAAGTGCTTGTAAATAGTGAGCAACTGCGATGAGATTTTGTTCAGCAGAGAGTTTATAGTGTTTATTTCCCCAATACGCATTTGAAAAAATTCCAAGTCGTCCTTGTTTTACAAATTTTCCAACTCGTTCTTGAATGACTCTTAGTTCACCCTCACCAGCACCATGAGGTGTATCTGTCCATTTCAAAGCCTCTTTTGCGGCTGCTTTTGGATCTGCTTTTAAGGCACTTGTGATATCTACCCAGTCAAGTGCATGAAGATGATAAAAATGTACTACATGATCATGGAGATATAAAGCTCCTTGAATAAGATTTCTTACTAATCTTGCATTTTTAGGAATATCAACTTTAAAGGCATGCTCAACAGCCTCTATACTTCTTTGATAATGTGTCCCTGTACAAACCCCACAAATTCTCATAGCTAGTAGTCCTGCATCTCTAGGATCTCTCCCTTTCAAAATAGTTTCAATCCCTCGAAACATAGTCGAACTTGCAAATGCATCTGTAATCACATTGTTTTCATCGATAACTGCTTCTATTCGTAAATGTCCCTCTATTCTTGTGATTGGGTCTACTATTATATGTTTTTTACTCATTCTCATCTCCTCTTTTTCCTAAAAGTCCACTTCCTAAAGCATGGATACCTATACCAATTCCTGCAGCTGTCAATAGTCCTAAACCAAACTCATCAACTGTTTTTTCAACTCCACCAGTAGGAGCTTTGAAGTGGGTATCTGCCATAGGTCGTTCTTGTGCAAACTTATCCCAAAATTGTGGCTCACTACATCCAATACATCCATGTCCAGCTCCAATAGGCCAGTTAGTTCCACTATTATATTTTACTATTGAACAGTTATTAAAAGTCATAGGACCTTTACACCCCATTTTATAGAGACAAAAGTTATGTTCAGCACCCTCATCACCCCACTCCTCTACAAATTCTCCAGCATCAAAGTGTGCTCTTCTTTCACAATTATCATGGATTCTGTATCCAAATGCAAATTTTGGTCTGTTAAGATGATCGAGTTCTGGTACTTGACCTGTCAATACATAATGCAAAATAGTCCCTGTAATATTTGCAGGGTTAGCAGGACAAGCAGGGATATTTATGATAGGTTTATTTTTTATCACATCTTGTACTCCTACAGCATTTGTAGGGTTTGGAGCTGCTGCTGGAACTCCACCAAATGTAGCACAAGTCCCCACAGCTACTACAGCTGCTGAATTTTTAGCTACCCGTTTTAGATGCTCCTCAAAAGTCTCCCCATGAGCACCTATAGTACCATACAATCCGTCCATAGCTACAGGGATAGACCCCTCAACGACACACAAATATTTTCCTTTAAATGTCTCCATCGCTTCATCAAGATGCTCTTCAGCTGCATGTCCTGCTGCTACCATAAGTGTTTCGTTGAACTCTAAAGAGATAGTTTCCAAAATAAGCTCATCGATTGTAGGGGCATCACTTCTCAAAATTGCTTCAGAGTTTCCAGCACAATCTTGCAACTCTATCCAAATCACAGGAACACGATTCATCAGCTCTGCAGCATTTGCAACAAGTGGAGTAAATACGGGTGGAAGCATAAGCATTGCACAGGCAGCACTTGCCCATTTCATAAAATCTCTTCTCGTTAGACCCTCTGCATCCAAAACACCCTCTATTGATATTTTATTTGATACGGGAGTATTTTCGAGTTCTGTTAACCTTATAGTCATCTCATTTTTGAGTTTCTCATAATACAGATCACCACGATTTGTATTGACCTTAGAACCTTTGGCACTAAACATAGTAGCTAAGGCTTCTCTTCTATCTTGCATAAGTAGTCCTTTTTTTATTCATAAAAATAAATGAATAATCATTCATTATTCTAATAATAAAGAGTTTCTTCTTTGTACCAACTTAAGTAAGATTCATAATATTTAATTATAATTTGCTAGATTTATTGTAAAAATAAGTAAAAATTATAAGTATATTTTATTTAATGTGTAGTACAAACAGAACATACATCAAAAGATTTAAAAACGATTTCTGCTATTTTCTCATCTTTAAGACCTATCATAGCTTTTTGGGATACACCGAGTTTTTTTCGTGTTCCATTAGAAAGGTTCCACTGTGTAGGGGTAATGATCTCATATTTTTTAATAATTCCATTTTCTATATTGACCTTATGTATCAATGAACCACGAGCCGCTTCTACAGCAGAAGATCCTGATGATATAATTTTAAAAATATCTATTTTAGGTTGTATATAAGAAGGTTCTTCTAAATTTATTTGATTTAATAATTTTTTTGTATGATTGAGTAATTGTGGTATTTCATATACACGTGCTACTATTCTACTCACAATACTGTCCTCATATTCTTTATGCGTATCTATTATGAGGGGTATTTTATTTATAATTGCACGACTCAGTGGTCCTACTTCAAAATAAGTATCTTTAAAAGTGACATTTTTTGCATATGAATTTTTACTCGAAAACTCTTCCACTTCACCAAGTGAAATATTTGAAAATCGTCTTGTCTTAAGTGATTTACCTTTTGTAAAAAAGCTATTTTCACCAAATGCTATAAATCTATCATAACTTTTCCCTAGATGTTCCCAATTGTTTTTAAAAATATTATTTAAGATTAGAGGCAAATCACCTTTTTGAGTAAGAAGTGTTTCTATATTATTACAGTCTAAAATATCTTCAGTAGTAGTAAGCATATTTTTTTCAAAAAATCGTATCGTTTCATTTATATACTGTTTTACTTTTATCAAGTCCATGCTTGTAATATCACTTACAACTCCACCTACAATTGCATACGATGTATGTGGATATTGCCCAGCAATTGTAGCAATTGCTTTTCCCATAAGTTGAGATGGTGTTGCAGCTTTTAAAATAGCCTGTTTATATCCAAACAGTGGTAAAATAGTAAAATAAAACCATTTAAAATGATTTTGAATCAGCTCAAAATTTAAAGTTAACTCTCTTATGATTTTTGCTTTATTAGATATCTTTATATCCTTATAACAATCTTCAATAGCTTCAACAGTAGCGATAAGATGAGCATGTCCACAGATACCACACACTCGTGGATTTATCACCAAAGCATCTAACACATTTTTACCCTCAAGTATTTTTTCTATACTTCTTGTCTGTAAAAATTCAATATCTACAAAATCAATCTTATCCTCTTTAAAAGAAAAATTTAGTTTTGCTTCACCTTCTATTTTTTCTATAAGTTTAATCATCAAACAACTCTTTTTTCAATCGATTTATCGTAAATGCTTTTGTAACTCCAGCAAGAGTAAGATAAGTTCTTTTAGGCACACCAAAAGGTAAAAATGAAGGGATTCCCATATTTTTTTTCGTTTCAAAAAGATTGGCTTTTGGAAAATCTGCTTCTGTGCATCCATGACAAGGTTGCCCAGCTCTTGTTTTGGAATTGACTTCATTCCATAAAATTTTATTACAACTTCCATGGGTAAAAGGTGCTTGACAGCCATGATCATAAAACATGCAGCCCTCTTTTTTCCCAAACTGGTGATTGTCGATCTTATACTCAAAATACTCATTTCTTGTACAGCCATTGTGAATTGTATATGCAAAATACTCTTTTGGTCGGAGATATTCATCAAGTTGTAATAAAATTTTATCTTTTATAGCATACAAAGTATTTGCTAAATGTTCAGGATGGATAGGGCAGCCAGAGATACTGATGGTTTTATGGCGTATATCTGCAAAATTTTGAAGTAGATTTTTTGTATTAAAATGAAGTCCAGAGATGTCTTTATATTCACTTTCTTTGAAAATACCTCCAAATGTTGCACATGTTCCTACCGTTACTATTTTTGATGCAATATTTGAATATCTTTTAATAAATTCAAAAAAATTCAAGTCTGCTTTGAACAGTTCAGAAGAGATCGAACCCTCAATAATCAAAATATCACAAGCAATATGATTAGAAACAACCTCTTCTAAAGTATAGGCACTTTCAAATAACGGATGATTGATAAATTCAAAATCATTTAAAAATTGTTCTAAATAGGGATAGTTTAAAAATGAATGACTATTACCATTACAAGCCAATCCTGTAATCCATAAAATCTTCATCTTTTGTTTCATTGTCTATTATACACTTAAAGCTTTATATATATTAAATGAAATATCATCTATATATTCATCTAATCTCTTAGGTAAAATATTTTCACCTTTTAAAAAAACCATTCCACCCAAATATCCCATAAACAAACCAAAAGCACTAAAAAAATCCTGATCCCTTAGATCACCTTTGACAACACCCTCTTCAAAATAGATCATAATCTCTGTGACAAATTCATTGACACAAATCATCCCCTCACAACCATCTTGAAATACATCTCGATTCGATAAATAGATCCGTAAAAAATAGTCTATCATCTCAGGTTTTGCCAATGCAATTTTAAAATAAATCTCTACAATTTTTCGTGTTTTTTCTTTAGTTGATATCTCTAGTTCATTAATTTCTCGTAATTTCTTCCCTAAATAAGAGGAGATGAATTTGATAATCTCTTTTGCTAAAATATCTTTTGATTTAAAATAATTATACATATTTCCAACACTCATTTTCAGGGCATTTGCAATATCTGGAATAGTTGTATTATAAAAACCTTTTGATGCAAATAATTCTAAAGAGCACTGTATGATGTCATTCTTTTTTTGTTCTTTTTTTGTAATCACTCTACCTCTTTATATTAATTTTATTTTTTATCGTATCAGTTTAAAAGAATTATTTCCAACTCTATATAAATTTACTGGAAATATAACTTGATTATTAATTATTGTAAGATCATTAAATAAGTCAACATTCCCATTTAAAAGATATTCAACTCCTACAATAGTAGAATAATTTACCCAGTTATACTGTAAATTATTTCCAATGAGTCTATTGTATTCTTCAAGTTCTACAGGAATATTTCCTATAGAGTTTGCCACAACTAACTTTCTTCTATCATGTTTTTGTGTTAATGAAAATAATAATGGTGTATAATTTAACTGTGTTGAAGCTATTGTATTTATTGATAACTCTTGTGCTGTAATAGTAGAGAGTAAAATAGAACTTTTAATAATAGGTGTATTTAAAAGAACCAAACTATTATTTAATCTTCTATTATTTCCAAGAAAAGATTTGTATCTTCCATTATTGTCATCAATTTTTTTTGTATAAATAACTTTTTCATCTCGAACATATTCATGTAAAGTTTTACCTATTCCCGAATTATCATAAAATTCCACTAAAGAGTTTCGACTTCTAAATGCAATAAGTTTCTTAAACTGTGCCTTATAACTAATCGCACCAAAAGTTACATCTAATCCATTATAGATTTCAATATTTTGTATATCATCTTTATGAATTAAAGGAAAATAAAATTGAATATTTTCTATACCCTGAATATCAACTAAATATTTCAAATTTTCTTTTGTGATCATAGCTATCACTTTAGTAATTTTATCAGAAGTTATTTTTTGTAAAGTTTTAACAATATTTTTTTGATTTTGAACAACCAAATCATATACACCCAATGTAAATGGTTTTTCTTTATTGATAAGATATGTATTAATACTATTAGTAGCTTCCAAAGCATATTTACCTATAGTAAGAGAAGGGAATAATATTGCAATTTTAGTACTTTTACTTTCTTCTACTTTATTTTCAGTTTCAATAATATCTGGTATCATCGGAATTACATTTTGTTTTGTTTTATTTTCAACAAAACCATTTTTTGTAGGATTATATTTTTGAACACTGTAATTTGTTTGTGTACAGGCAGCAAAGAAAAATACCACAACTATTAATTTAACTATTATACTCATATTTTTTCCAATACATTTTTTATTTTTTTCAGATCTTGATACATTTTCTCTTTATAAGACGGGTTTTTATTTAAAAAGTTAAGTTCCATAAGTGGTATGATTTTTATCTTTTTATATTCAAAAACATTACCTGAAATATCAAAAATTTTATCATTATTCTTCATCATATATTTAAAAGCATCAGCAAAAGCAATTATGAGTTTTGGTTTTTCAAAACTAATCTCTTTTTCAAAATAAGAAAGACACTGTTCAACTTCAAAATCAAAATTTTTTTGTATTTTCTTATGCTTACATTTTAATATATTTGTCATATAGATATCATCTATACTTATTACCTCTTCCATTATCTCTTTTAAAAGTAAATATATATTTTTATTTTCAAAATCAATATTGAGTCCAACAAGATAAATAGAACTACTACTTTGACCCTTTCCAAAAAAACTATTCTCTTTTACTTTAGAAAGTTCACATAAAGAACAATTCTCTACATACTCTTTTAGTTCGTTACGACTATTTGGTAAATTCCTTTTGAGTTCATTATTCTTTGATAAAATAGGGATCTCTACATACTTTACACCTAATAGTTTTTTCTTTTTTAATATATATAATAGTTCTTTTTGTATCTCTTGAGTCATCATCAAAACAATTATACAAAATTTGTCCTTGTATCAACTTTTGTTTGCTACTATCTAAAAATAAAAGTGTAAAAATTCTACATTAAAAAAGGGAAAATTGTAAAAACAATCTTCCCTTTTCTTTTTGCTTTATAAACAATAAATTATTTATATCTATGCGTAATTCTTCCCTTGTCTAAAGAGTAAGGTGTGATTTCAACTTTTACAGTATCACCTAAAAGAATCTTTATATAGTGCATTCTCATTTTACCTGATATATGACACAATACAACATGACCATTATCAAGTTCAACTTTAAATGTTGCATTTGGTAAAACTTCTATGACCTTACCATCTACAACGATTACGTCATCTTTTGCCATTTTTTTTCCTTTTACTTATAGTTGAGTTAATATCTCTGCTTTGCCATTTACAATAGCAACCTGATGCTCATAATGACTTGTTCTTAAACCATCAGTACTTCGTACCGACCATTTATCATTTTCATCAATTATGGGCTCTTCATTCTTTTGACATATCATAGGTTCTAAACAAAAAATCATTCCATTTTTTATTTTGGGACCTTGTTTAGCATTTGGACTATCTAAATAGTTTGGAACTTCAGGGTCACAATGAGGCTCTCGCCCTATTCCATGACCACAAAATTTTACTAGTGGTACATATCCACGACCAGTAATAAACTCTTCAAGTGCTAGACTTAATTCTTTAAATCTCATCCCTTGTTTGATAATATCAATTGCGTAATACAAAGCATCTTTACTACAAGCAATAAGTGCTTCATCTTCTTTACTTATTTTACCAATTGGCATAGTGATAGCTGCATCACCATACCAACCGTTTATTTCACTCCCTATATCAAGTCCTAAAATATCACCTTCTTTTAAAACTTCAGAAGTAGGCATACCGTGAATAACAACTTCATTTAACGAAGTACAAATAGCATTTGGAAAACCATACAAACCTTTAAATGCAGGTCTTGCACCTAAAGCACGTAAATATTTTTCACCCATAGCATCTACTTCTAAAAGTGTCATACCCGCTTTTACATTTTTTTCGAGATAATCTAAAGTCTTGGCAACAGCATTACCTGCTATACGAAGTTTATCAATATCTGAAGCTTTTCTTAATGGAATTGCCATAGTCTACCTACAAACCAGTCGCACTAAGCGTATTATATTTATCATTGTATTGTTGTGCTTCTATTTTTCTCATAGTATCAATAGCAACTTGAACAACAATTAAAACTGCCGTTCCTCCAAAGAAAAATGGTACTCCCATAGCTTTTACAATCAACCAAGGTAATGTAGCAATCATTCCTAAATAAATAGATCCCCAAAATGTGAGACGACCTGCTACATCGTTTAAAAGTTTTTGTGTACCTAATCCAGGAGAGATACCAGGTACAAATCCACCTTGCTTCTTCAAATTTTCAGAGATGTCTTTTGCGTTAAAAGTAATTGAAGCATAAAAATATGCAAAAAATACTACAAACAAAAATGTAATAAAATTAAAAGTATAACTATTAGGATTCAAATAATCAGCAATAGCTACAAGTGTTGGATTTTGAGTCCCTTGTAAAATAGTAGCAGGAAACATCAAAATAGCACTTGCAAAAATTACAGGAATAACACCAGATAAATTTACTTTAATAGGAATATAATTCATAATTTTTTTAGATTGATTTTGCATCATCACTTTTCTACTATACGAAACAGGTACTCTTCTCTCACCCAATTCAACATAGATAATAGCACCAACAGTAGCAAGAATAACTACCAATATTCCAATTACAGTTAAGAAATTCATTTGACCATTATTTACTAAATCGATAGTACCACCAATTGCACTTGGAATTGCAGAAACAATACCAGCAAAGATAATTAATGATATACCATTTCCAATCCCTCTTTGAGTGATTTGTTCACCAATCCACATCAACATCATAGTCCCAGCTATCATAGAGATTGTTGAAACAGCTACAAATGTATCCATATCAATCATAATAGCACTTTGACCAGCCGCTCCTGTAAGAGAATTTAATCCCATAGAAACACCAATAGCCTGCACAAATGTAATTACTATTGTAGCATATCTGATAATTTGCATATATTTTTGCATTCCATCTCTCTCTTTTTTCATTTTGCCAAGAGCAGGGAAAGTAGCAGCGAGAAGTTCCATAATAATTGAAGCGGTGATATAAGGCATGATACCTAATGAGATTATACTTAGTCTTTCAACAGCGTTCCCACTGAACATATTTACTAAACCTAAAGCATTATTTGAGTTTGTATCAAAAAACTCTTTAACTACTGTTAAATCTACACCGGGTACTGGCACATATGCCAATACCCGATATATTAAAATAAAACCTAATGTAATTAAAATCTTATTTAATAGATCTTTATTCATCAGTTTTACTTACCAGTAAAAGTAACGTTTTCGTCTTTTATCTTAGAAGAAATTTCACTTACTGTTGAACCAATAAGTTTCACTTTATTAACCTCTTTTGATAATTTATAAACAGATTTAATTGTCTCCATTGTAATCTCTTCAAGATTTGCTACTTTTTTTACTTTATCTACATTAATAGAATAAGCTTTTACAACTCTTGAATAAAATCCTGTTTTAGGTGCTCTTTTTTGAAGTGGCATTTGACCACCTTCAAAATGTCTTTTGATCTTATAACCTGATCTAGACTTTTGTCCTTTTTGACCTCTCGTAGAAGTCTTACCCATTCCTGAACCTTGACCTCTTCCTACTCTTTTTCTATTTTTAGTACTACCATCAGCTGGTTGTAAATCTTGTAAAATTGACATAGTATTATCCTTTTATCTTAGCTAATGCTTCAACAGTAGCTTGAACAAGGTTATTAGGATTATTTGATCCTAATGACTTAGCAATAATATCTGTAATACCAGCAAGCTCAAGAACAGGTCTAGCAGCTCCACCAGCGATAAGTCCTGTACCCTCAGATGCAGGCTTAAGTAAGATTCTACTTGCATTATATTTATATTCAATATCATGGTTAATTGTTGAACCGTTCAATTTAACAGTTACTAAAGATTTAAAAGCATCATCTAAAGCTTTTTTAATAGCATCTGGAACTTCTTTTGCTTTACCAACACCAAAACCAACTGTACCGTTTTTGTCACCAACAACTACTAAAGCAGTAAATCTAAATCGTCTACCACCTTTAGCAACTTTTGTAACTCTCCCTATTTTAACAATAGCTTCTTCGAAATCATCTCTATTAATTGCCATCATTGCCCCTTATAATTTGATGCCATTGTCTCTTAATGCGTCAGCAAAAGTTGCTACAACACCATGATACAAGTAACCATTTCTATCAAATACAACAGATTCAATATTTTTAGATTTTAAAGTTTCAGCTAAAGTTGCTGCTACTTTCACTACATTTTCTTTATTAACAGATAATTTAAGTGCTCTTGAATCAACTGCAGCTAGTGTATTACCAGCTACATCATCAATTGCTTGTGCATAAAAGTATTTGTTAGATTTAAAAATACTTAATCGTGGAGTCTCAGCACAACCGCTGATACTTCCTCTGATTCTTTTTTTTCTTCTCAATCTTAAAGAATTTCTTTTTACTAGATCTTTTGCTCTACTCATAATTTTATACCTTATTTCTTAGCTGTTTTACCGGCTTTTCTAACGATATGCTCGTCAGTATACTTAACACCTTTACCTTTATATGGTTCTGGTGGTCTGAAACTTCTAATTTTTGCAGCAACTTGTCCAACTTCTTGTTTGTTACTACCCTTAATATTAATAATATTTTTTTCAACTGCAATTTCAATATCATCAGAGATATCAAAATTAATAGGATGAGAGAAACCTAATTGTAATTCTAAAACTTTCCCTTTAACAGCAGCTCTATAACCAACACCATTAATCTCTAAAGATTTTTTGAAACCTTCTGTTAAACCAATAACAGCATTATTTGTTAATGCTCTATATGTTCCCCAGTAAGCTCTTGATTGAGATTCTTCACCAACTAAAGAAAAGTTAATGTTTCCATCTACAACTTCAACTCCAACTCTATTATGTGTATCAACATCAATAGACTTAGCACCTTTTTTTACTGTAACAATACCATTATCTACTGTAACTTCAACTCCACTTGGGATTGAGATAGCTTTTTTACCAATTCTTGACATACTAACTCCTTACCAAATAGAACATAATAGTTCACCACCAACGTTAAGTTTATAAGCTTCATCATTGCTCATAACACCTTTGTTAGTACTTACTACAATTGTTCCGTATCCATTTTTAAAAGATTTAAGTTCAGAAGCATTTTTATAAACTCTTCTTCCTGACTTAGAAATTCTTTTTACTTCGTTGATAACGCTGTTTTCATTTTCATCGTATTTTAATGTAACACTAATTCCTTTTTTAGGAGAACCTTCTGTTTCAATTACTTTACAATCTTCAATATACTCTTTCTCTTGTAACACTTTACAAAGTGCTTCTACAGTATTAGAATGGATCAATGTAGTTACTTCTAACTTTCTCATTGATGCATTTCTTATTCTTGTTAAAGCGTCTGCGATTAAATCATTCATCATGGGCTTTTATTCCTTCTTTTTTAGCTTACCAGCTAGATTTTCTAACACCAGGTAATAAACCTTCGCTAGCCATTTTTCTTAAACAAATTCTACAAAGACC
>Ga0193965_1000077_pt1 | contig 35037 bp, 39 predicted proteins | sample FB_8_MG_FD_140330 | JGI IMG/M metagenome (GOLD analysis project Ga0193965, IMG submission 140330) | Microbial mat bacterial communities from the Broadkill River, Lewes, Delaware, United States - FB_8_MG | ecosystem: Environmental > Aquatic > Freshwater > River > Microbial mats | place: USA... | reverse complement strand
TAAAAGAAGATATTTCAAAAGTAGAAAGTTCATTAAGAGAAGATATTTTAAAAGTGGATGAAAAGATTTCAAAAGTAGAAAGTTCATTAAAAGAAGATAATAAAGACTTAATTAAAAGAATGGACAGGTTTATATTTTGGTCTTTAGGTATTACTGTTACATCTACATTTTTAATTTTAGGTATTATGTATAAAATCATTCCTAAATAATTATATAATATAGATGACCTTTCAAATGAGACATTTAGACTAATTATAGGAGTTCCAAAATTTAATATAGATAAAATTAGTGAAGATAAAAGAAAAATATTAAATATAAATATAGATAAAGTAGACTTGTTACAATTAAAAGATATAGAAACCAAAGAAAACTAGAGGATAATATAAAGAGTGTTGCATTTAAAATTAACGAAATAAGGAGATATATTAATGCATAATTTAAATTTAAATGTGAGTGATAATGCTTATGAACACTTAATCTATTTTATATCGAATATTAAAGATGATATAAAGATTGTAAAAGATGAAGTTATTAAGCCACTTGATATAGAGATAGTTACAGAAGATGACCCTGATTATCAAATAATATTAAAAGGTAGAGAAGAGAGAGCTAAACACCCCGAAAACTATATATCAGAAGATGAAATTGATTGGGATAATTGATGTACAAAGTTAATTATCATAAACAGGTTGTAAAGTTTATAAAAAAAAGAATTCCTAAAGATAAAAATAAAATATTAGAAAAAATAGAAGAGCTTAAACTCAATCCATATCCAACTAATCAAAACTTGGATGTAAAAAAACTTCAAGGTAAAAATGGTTTTAGATTAAGAGTAAATGACTATAGATTTCTTTATGATGTAATTGATAATGAATTAACAATTTATATGGAAGATGCCAATAATATAGGGGATATATATTGAAGTAATAAAATCATCTTTTCAAATCTAATCAATTTAGCTATCTTTAAAATATCAAAAATAGACTTCTGTTTTATGAGTTTAGGGGGGATTGGGCGAAGGTAGCCGTGTGAGTGGATATAAGAATTATTAAAAATTTATTATTTATAACTTGACAACTTGTCATTAATATAGCTATAATAAATCAAATATAAAGGAGTTGATTATGCAATCAATACAAGTTGGACAATTTAAATCAGATTTATCATCTATTTTGGAACAAGTACAAAACTATGGAGAAAAGTTTGTGATTGAATATGGTAAAAAACATAAAAAAGTTGCAATGTTAGTACCTTACGAAGAGAAAAAAAAGATAAGAAAATTTGGACAATTAGAAGGTAAAATAAATATACCAGATAATTTTGATGATGAAGTTGAAGATATAAATGAGATGTTTTATGGAACTAAGGTATGAACATTATTATTGATACCCATATCTTTTTATGGTTAGTTGGAGATTTAAAAAAAGTAAGTTCAAAACATCTAGAATATATAAAAGATACAGATAATAATATATATTTAAGTTCATTAAGTATATCGGAGATAATGATAAAAAAATCAATAGGAAATTTAGATTTTGATGGAGATATATTGGAAATATTAGATGAAATGGGTATAGATATTTTAGATTTTGATGCAAATAGTGCCTTATTATTAGGGTCATTACCTTTTCATCATCGTGATCCATTTGATAGAATGATTATATCTCAGGCTATTACAAAAAAGTACAATGTTATAAGTGTAGATAGAAAATTTAAACTATATGATTGTAAATTATTGTGACATAAGATATAAAAAATAGACTTCTGTTTTATGAGTTTAGGGGTGATTGGGAGGAAGTCGCCGTGTGAGGTATTAAACTCAAAGAGAGGAGACCAACCCCCTCTTCAAGCAAGGTTCTAACGAAGCGACCTTAACCACTCTTTTATCTCTTCTTTGAAAAAGATTACAAGAGTAGAGACCAAGGCGATAGATATTTCTAACATCGTGGACTCCTTAATATGTGTTACCTCCCCACAACCTAACTACCAAACAAAAAAACCCCACATAAGTGAGGTTTTTTACACATATTAAGGTTCGTTAAAACCTTGTAAGAGTTAAAAAAACTCTTTGGTCTTATAAATGATACATCAATATAACTTAAATTTGTATAAATACAGGATTTTAATGAGTAGAAAAGAAAAGCTAAACTGTTTGCTTTTTATAAAAATATCAAAAATAGACTTCTATTTTATGAGTTTAGGGGGGATTGGGTGGAAGTCGCCACATGAGGTATTGTTTGAACCTTGTAAGAGTTCAAAAAACTCTCTACTACTAAAAAAGAACCAAATATTAAATAGTTTAAATTATCTTTCAAATTTCTGATATCAAACTCTTCTCTTTTTATTTCCAAACTATCTATAGTATTTTCTAGTATATTTTTATCTACAATTCTATTATCATTACACTCTATTATCTCAATATGTTTTATAATTGGTTTTAGTATAGTTAAAACCTCTTTATAATCTTTATCTGCATAACTATTATATATAAGTATAACTTTTTTATTCTCTTTTTGAAGTGTTTCTAATATTACTGAAGCAGCTAACGGATTATGCCCTACATCTATTATTATATTAGATTTCAAATATTCAAATCTACCTGAAAGTTTATCTATTTTTAAATCAGAACTAAATAGATTTAGATATTTTAATACACTTAATGCTAAATTTAAATTACTTTTTAAGTAAGGTGCTAATTTAGATATATCTTGATTTAATTTTAGATTATTATCTAATTCTATTCTATTTTTATTTTTCAAAACCTCTTTTGTACTATTTAGATTTAAACTAGATATTTGTTCCCCTAAAATATAGTTATTATTACAACTTCTCATTTTTGTTGAAGCTATCTCTTCCAAACTATTACCCAAAAAATTTTGATGGTCAAGCCCTATTGTTGTAAATATAGATAAATTATTTTCTACTACATTTGTTGCATCAAACTCACCACCCAATCCAGCTTCTAATACTAAATAATCAAAATTAGAACTTATATATATAGCCAAAAGAGTGGTATATTCAAAATATGTAAGTTTTTCTAATAAGTTAGAAGTTAAAATTTTTTGTAGTTTACTATGTGCCTCTTGCAGTTGATTATTATCACTATCTTTACCATCTATCCATATTCTTTCATTGAATTTAATTATATGTGGAGATGTGTAGTGCAAAACTTTTTTATTTTGTTGATGTAAAAAAGAGCTAAGAAATCTTCCTGTAGTACCTTTTCCATTTGTTCCAACTATATGTATAACATAAGGCATTTTTATATTATCTTTTAATATATCCCACGAATTAGATATAGCATCATAATCAATCTTATCATAATATAGTGTTTTTTGTTCTAAAAAATCCTCTAAACTTATCATAAAACTATCTCCTAAATTCCTCTTTAGAGATTTTTTGTAATAGTGAGTTTATAGCTTTTTTTGATGCAGTATTAATAGCTTCTGTTTTATTTTCTTGTGTAACTTTAGAATCATCATCTACTATATAATCTGCATAATCTTTAAGTAAAATAGTAGTTCTTTTAGTATTTTTCTTATGTCTTTTATAATAACTAACCTCAATAATTACTGTTACTCTATAAATTAAACTATATCCATCTTTTGATGTTTGTAAAGCTTTACTTTTTACATCTTTTAATTCAATATTCATAATAGTATCTGCTAATAATTTATTATTTACAATATTGATATTTAAGTTATTAATTAAAGTATTATTTAGCATATTTTTTAAAAGTACAGAAGTTTGGGAATTTTCTATATCTATTTTAGTTTCTACAAATACATTTCCATTAACTTGTTTTGAAACATAATTAGATGTAGGTTTATACCCACATCCAATTAATAAAAAAGATAAGATTAAAGCTTTTATATACAATATAATTAACCTTTTACAACTATATTTACAAGCTTATTAGGTACTACTATCTCTTTTACTATCTCTTTTCCATCTGTCCATTTTTTTGCAACTTCTGTAGCTTTTGCTTGAGCTAATATCTCATCTTTAGATGCAGTTGGTGATACCTCGATTTCACCTCTTTTTTTACCATTTATATTAATAACTATTTTTATACTATCTTTTACAAATACTTCATCTTTTACCTCTAAAATTCTATCAAAGTTTGATAAAGCAAATAGATTATTTGATATCTCCCACGCAGTATGAGGAATAATTGGCTCTAATATATTTGTCATAATATAATAACCCTCAATCCATATTTTTGGATTGCTTTGTTTATTTAATGCATTTAAAGCCTCCATACAAATAGCAATAAGAGTGTTAAAAGCATAAGTTTTATTCATAACTTCATCAGATTTTATTAAAGCTTCATATATTTTTACTCTAGCCTCTTTCTCTTCATTTGTTAACTCTTTATGAACTATACTATCTATTTGAGAAGCATTAGCACCCTCACATTTAGAAACACCTTCATAAAATCTTCTTATAAATCTATAAGCCCCCTCAACAGCACTATCATTCCACTCTAACTCTTTTGTAGGAGGTGCTGCAAACATCATAAATAATCTTGCAGTATCTGCCCCATATTTAGATACAATTGCATCTGGGTCTATTACATTACCTTTAGATTTTGACATCTTTGCACCATCTTTTAAAACCATACCTTGAGTAAGTAGATTTTGAAATGGCTCTATTGAGTCTGTATAACCTAATTGATTTAATGCTTTTGTAAAAAATCTAGCATAAAGAAGATGTAAAATAGCATGCTCTATTCCACCAACATATTGGTCAACATCCATCCAGTAGTTTGTGTCGTTTTTATCAATTCCTACTTCATTCCATTTTTTTGGATTTGTTGCATATCTTAAGAAATACCAACTAGATTGAACAAAAGTATCTAAAGTATCTGTTTCTCTAATAGCATCATCACCACATTTTGGACATTTACAATGTTTCCAAGTTGGATGGTTATCAAGTGGATTTCCTTCACCTGTTATCTCTACATCAGAAGGTAAAGCAACAGGTAGATTTTCTATTTTTTCAGGAACTATTCCACATTTTTCACAATGTATAAATGGAATTGGAGCTCCCCAATATCTTTGACGACTAACTCCCCAATCTCTTAGCTTATAATTTATTTGTCTTTTACCTAAGTTTTTCTCTTCAAAATGATTGATAATAGTATCTTTTGCATCTATATTATTCATATCTGTAAATATATCGCTATCTACTAAAATACCAGATTCTGTAAATGCCTCTTCAAGATTTATAATACCCATTTTTGTATCTATAACTATTTTTATATCAAGTCCATATTTTGAAGCAAATTCAAAGTCTCTTTGGTCGTGAGCAGGAACAGCCATAACAGCCCCACCACCATAACTAACAAGTACAAAGTTTGCAACCCATACAGGTATATCTTTTTTCGTTAATGGATGAACTACAGATATTCCCAAATCAACACCGATTTTTTCACTACTTGCTCTATCTCTCTCTGTTACTTTTTTCATAGCTTCTATTTGTACTATTTTTTCATCATCTATTAATTTATTTTCAATTAAATAGTTTACAATTTCGTGTTCAGGAGCAAGAGCAGAATAAGAAACACCATATATAGTATCAGGTCTTGTTGTAAAAACTTTGTATTTCTTAAATTTATTATTTAATTTAGTTTTTGATTCATCATTTAAACTAAATTCAAACTCTAAACCACTACTTCTACCTATCCAGTTTTCTTGCATAGTAAGAACTTGCGAAGGCCATTTCCCTTCTAAAGTTTTAAGGTCATCTAATAATGTTTGAGCATATTTTGTAATAGCTACATAATATCCTGGCATATCTTTTTGTTCAACCTCATTATCACATCTCCAACAGCAACCCTCTTCAACTTGTTCATTTGCTAAAACTGTATGACAATCTTCACACCAATTTACAGTTGAAGATTTTTGATATAATAATCCCTCTTCAAACATTTTAATAATAAACTCTTGTTCCCATTTTGTATAAAGTTCATCACTTGTAGCAAATTCTCTTGTTTTTGAAAAACTTAAACCTAACCCCTCAAGCTCTTTTCTCATATAATCGATATTTTCATAAGTCCATTTTTTTGGATGAGATTTATGCTTTATTGCAGCATTTTCAGCAGGCATACCAAAACTATCCCAACCAATAGGGTGTAATACATTAAAATTATTTTTTCTAAAATGTCTTGCAAATGCATCACCTAAACAATAATTTCTTACATGTCCCATATGTATTCTACCACTTGGATATGGGAACATACTTAATATATATTTTTTCTCTTTTCCACAATCTTCATCTAATGGTTCGTGAGTACTATTTTCATTCCAGTATTGTTGCCATTTTTTCTCTATCTCTATTGGATTATATTCCATTTTAGTATTCTTCCTTATCGTTAATTTTTGAGCTTTCTATTAATGCTAATGCCATTGAGTAAAGGTTAGCAACAATTGCACCAATTGCTAAACCAATTGCTATTTCTGTATTGTCTGTAAATGTATAAACTATAAAAGCAGGTATAAGGTGTAAATCTGCTACAAGTGAACTAGCTAATAGTTCAGCTGCTAATAGGTTTCTAATACCTATTTTTAATATAGTTGATATTATATTTACACCAGCTGCTATAAAAAGAGCTATGGCTGTATCTTCATATATAAAACCAACAGTTGTAGTTAAACTCATTAGTGAAAAAAAGATATATGTTACTTTACCCCAATCCATTTTTGTCCTTTGAATATTTAAAATAATATAAAGAGTATTATATATTAAATTTAGTTACAATGGGATTAAAATATAATTATCAATAAAAAATAATTTTATCTATATTTTAGAATTCAAATATCTCAATAAGCATTTTAGATATCTCTTTTGATTTATATATATCAACTTCTCCAATTTTTTTTATTATTCTGCTTTTATCAACAGCTCTTATTTGATCTAAAAGTACTAATCCTTTTTTATTGTCAAATTTAATTTTTGGTCTAAATATAAAATTAAATCCTTTGCTTGTCATAGGTGCAATAATAACTGTTTTTAAAATATTCATCTCATCTGGAGATATAACAATACAAGGTCTAGTTTTTTGAATTTCAGAACCAACTGTTGGGTTTAGTTTAACTAAAACTATATCAAATCTATTTATATTATCTACCATTCATAATCTTCTAAATCATTATCATTTAAAAACTCATCGATTATTTTAGTATCTTTTTTATTTTTATTCTCTAATAAAATTTTCTCTATATTATCTTTCCAATTTTCTCTTTTTGATGCTACAACTGGCTTTATTAGTAATCCCTCTTTTACAATCTCTAAATCAATTTTAACATTTTCTAAATGTGCTTGTTTTATTAATGGTTTTGGTATTCTAATACCTTGAGAGTTTCCTATTCTCGTTAATGTTGTCATTTTATACCCCTATAAACTTATTATTAAGTAATTATATTGTAATAACTTTATAATGTCAATTTTATTTTTAAAAATATATATTTCATAATAATATATATCAATAAGACAAAATTTATCTTATTAATAATATAATACAACTATCAAAAAACAAAAGGAAATACAATGGCAACAATTACTGATATTAATGAAAAATTAAAATCTGTAACTTATCCAGGTTTTACAAAGTCAATTATAGATTTTGGATTTGTAAAAAATGTAGATTTAGATGGTAATAATGTAAATATATCAATAGAGATAACTTCATCTGCTCCTGAAGTAGAGGCTAGTTTAAAAGAAGATATTGCAAAAGAGTTAAAAGTTTTAGGTTTAGATAATATTCAAGTATTTGTACAAAAACCAGAAGCTCCAAAACAACAAAGTAATTCTCAAAGTGGTAAAAATATAGCTCCTCAAGTAGATAATTTTATTATGGTAAGTTCAGGAAAAGGTGGAGTTGGAAAATCAACAACATCTGTAAACTTAGCAATTGCACTTGCTATGCAAGGTAAAAAAGTAGGTCTTCTAGATGCTGATATTTATGGACCAAATATACCTCGTATGGTTGGATTAGAGGGGCAAGAACCTCAAATTGAAGGTAGTAAAGTTATCCCTTTTAAAGCTTATGGAGTTGAAGTTATATCTATGGGTAACCTTGTAGACCAAGGTCAAGCTTTAATGTGGAGAGGTGCTATGGTTATGAAAGCTATCACTCAACTACTTCAAGATATCGCATGGTCAAAACTAGACTGTTTAGTAATAGATATGCCTCCAGGGACTGGTGATGCTCAACTTACTCTTGCTCAAAGTGTACCAGTTGCTGCTGGTGTTAATGTTACTACTCCTCAACATGTTGCTCTTGATGATTCAAGAAGAAGTTTAGATATGTTTAAAAAACTTCATATTCCAGTTGCTGGAATAGTTGAAAATATGTCTGGATTTATTTGTCCAAAATGTGGTGAAGAATCTGATATTTTTGGAGCTGGAACTTGTGAAGATTTAGCAAATGAATACGATACTAAAGTGATTGCAAATATACCAATTGAACCATCAATTAGAGTTGGTGGAGATGAAGGTAAACCTGTAGTATATTTCTATCCAGATAGTGCAAGTGGTAAAAGATACCTAAAAGCATCTGAAATGTTATGGGAAAATGTAGTGAAATCAAATGAAAGTGGTAGTGTTGGAAATGAATCAATTCAACCAACTATGCCAGCTGGTGTAAGTGCATGTAGTGCAGAGGGTCAAGCTCATCAAGCTGCTGCTAAAAGTGGTGGTTGTGGTTCACACGGTGGTGATGGACAAGGTGGATGTGGTTGCCACTAAGCAAATAAAAACAAAAAACATAACTAATTAAAGTTGTGTTTTTTCTCCATAAAGATTTGATAAATTTAATTATATCTTTAAACTTCTTAAATTTTTTTATATATATTAATTTTAATTTGTAACTATTTGTTAGAGTATTCTAATTTTTAGTTATAATAAAGATAGTATAATCTAATCTTTAAGATAAATTAGCTAAAATTATTCTAAATTACAAGGAGATAATAATGAATAAATTATTAAAATTAGCATTACTAGGTGCTGTTGCATTAACACTTTCAACTACTACAGCTTCTGCAGATGCTGCAAAAGGTCAAAAGCTTTATATGAAAAAGCTAAAAAAAGATTGTGGTATGACAGGTGCTAAAATGGCTGCAAAACATTCTCAAGATGAGTGGGAATCAAAAAAAGATAACTTAGCAGATGAGATAAAAGCTATCTGTCCAGATGTTAAAGATAAAGCATTAAAAGATAAGTATTTAGAACATTACTATGATTTCTTTTATGATTTTGCAAATGATTCAGGAAATGTTCCATCTTGTTAAGCAAGAGAGAATCTAATCAAAAATAAATAGATTTTAGTATATAATGTTTTATGAAATATTATATACTAAAACAACTAACCCAAAAGCTAAACAGTTACAAAAATATCAAATATATCAAAAGAGTAGAAAATAACACTATAAAAATAGAGTTTAATGACAAAAATATCTACTATTTTAATCTCACCCGTGGTGACGATAGCATATATAAAAAAAATACAAATGACAATATTAAAAAAGACTTTAATGCTCCATTTGATGTGATACTTAGAAAAAAGTTTACAAATGCTAATATAGCTAATATATCACTGTTAAATGATGATAAAATTATATTATTTAAAATAGAAAATCGTTCATCTTATAAAAAAGAGATATCCTATCTTCATCTTGAGTTTACTGGTAAAAATACAAATATTATAGTAACAGATGAAAATAATATAATTATAGAAGCATTAAGACATATAGATGAGTGGTCATCAACAAGAGTGATACAAGTTGGAAAAGAGTTAGAGCCATTAGAAAAACCTAATTTTAATTATGAAGATAAGAGTATAGATAATATAGATGAGTTTTTGTATGATACTTTTAATAAAAAAGAGACACAACTTCTAAATAATATTAAAAAACAAAAAATAACACAAATAGATAAAAGTATGCAAAAGATATCAGATATTTTAAAAAATTTAGATGATATTATAATCTTACAACAAAAAGCAGATGATTTAAATAGTGAAGCTACAACTATAGTATCTAATCTTTATAAACTTAATGGTTATGAAAAAAATATGGCTGTAATAAATTCTAATAAGCTATTTAGACAATCTAAAAAAATGAAGCAAAAGATTAAAAATCAACATATTGAAGAATCTAATCTAAAATTAAAACTACAATTTTATGAAAGATTAAAAGCTACTATCCAAAAGTGTACAACAATAGATGAGATAGAGTTTTATATACCAAAAAAAGATAAAAATCAAAAGAAAACAAAAAAAGAGCAACCTTATCAAAGTTTTTTTATAGATGGTTATAAGATTATGTTAGGAAGAGATGAGAGGGAAAATATATATCTATTACAAAATAGTAAAGCTAGTGATTTTTGGTTTCATCTTCAAGGGCAAGTATCTGCTCATGTAATAGTATCTAATAGAAAAAAAACTATACCTGAGCATATTATAATAGAAGCTGCAAAAATATGTGCAAAGTTCTCTACATCATCTGATGGTGTATTTACAGTTGATTATACCCAAAGACGAAATGTAAAGATACAAAACCGTGCAAATGTTTTGTATAACCCTTACACAAGTATAGAGATAAAGATTTAATAGTTATCTATTAAGCTAATCTCTCTTTTAGAAGTTTGTTTACAACTTGTGGATTTGCACTACCTTTACTAGCTTTCATAGTTTGACCTACAAAAAATCCAAACATTTTCTCTTTTCCAGCTTTGTATTGTTCCACTTTATCTTGATTATTTGATAAAATTTCATCAATAATTGCTAAAATTGCACCATCATCAGATACTTGTTTTAGTCCTAGTTTTTCAATTACAGCATCAACAGTTTCATCATTTTCCATAAGATAATCAAGAACCTCTTTGGCTGCTTTTCCAGATATATCTCCATCTTCTATTGATTTTACAAGAGTTCCTAGTTTTTTTGCATCAACTGGAGATGTTGTTACATTCATACCATCACTAAATCTACCTTGAAGTTCAACTGTAAGCCAAGTGGTAGCCATTTTACCACTAATACCACACTCTAACATCTCTTCAAAATAACTTGCCATCTCTTTTGTACTACAAATTACACCAGCATCATACTCTTTTAAACCAAAATCTTTTACAAATCTAGCTTTTTTAGCATCTGGAAGCTCTGGAATTTTAGAGAACTCCTCTATCATCTCATTTGTAATAATTAAAGGTAAAAGGTCAGGGTCTGGAAAGTATCTATAATCAGCTGCATCCTCTTTTCCTCTCATACTTCTAGTTTCTCCAGTAGCCACATCAAAAAGTCTTGTTTCTTGAACAACCTCTTGCTCATATACACCATCTTCCCAAGCTTCTATTTGTCTTTGTACTTCGTATGCTATAGCTTTTTCAATAAATTTAAAACTATTCATATTTTTAATTTCACATCTTGTATAAAGCTTATCATCACCTTTTGGTCTAATAGATACATTTACATCACATCTAAAACTTCCCTCTTGCATATTTGCATTTGATATATCAATATATCTTACAATACTATGAAGTTTTTTAAGATATCTAATAGCTTCATCTGCACTTCTCATATCTGGTTCTGATACTATTTCAAGTAGTGGGGTACCAGCTCTATTTAAATCTACTTTTGAGTGGTCACCTGCGTGTGTATTTTTACCTGCATCATTTTCAAGGTGAGCTCTAGTTACACCTATTTTTTTTGTTGTTCCATCATCAAAATCAATAATAATCTCACCCATACCAACAACAGGTACTTCAAATTGTGATATTTGGTATCCTGTTGGTAAATCTGGATAAAAATAGTTTTTTCTATTAAAAATTGATTTTTTATTTATTTTTGCATTTATAGCTGTTCCTAATTCTATAGCTTTATGTACTGCTTCTTTATTTAGAACAGGCAATGCCCCTGGTAGTCCTAAACATGTTGGACAAACATTTGTATTTGGTGTTTCACCAAAACTTGTAGCACAACTACACCAAAGTTTACTATTTGTATTCAACTGAGCATGAACCTCTAACCCTATAACAACTTCAAACATCTATTTTACCTCTTTTTTATTTATAATATATTTTTTATTATATCACAACTATATGAAAAAAGATATAAGAACAATTACTAAATATTGACTATTTTATAAACTAACAAAAATAAAATACAAAAAAACATCTCTATATGATATTCTACTAAAAATAAAAAAAGGAATACCAAAATGACAAAATTAAAAATAGCACTAGAGTGGTTTTTAAATCCAGACCATTTACCAATAATAGCAGGTATCCAAAAAGGATCATACGAAAAAGCAGGTATAGATTTAGAGATTATCCAACCAAACGAGCATTATGATGGATTTGAAGATTTAAAAGAGGGTAAAATAGATATACATTGTAATGAGCCTCTACACCTTTTTGAACACCATTTTGATGGATTAAAATCTATGGGATGTTTTTTTGAAACAAACGGTGGAGTTATGATTAGAAAAGATAGAGTTGAAAAGTTAAAGTCAAATCAACCTATTAAAATAACAACACCAGCTGCAAATGATGTTACAGATAAAATTGGTTTTGAGATATTAAGTAGATATGCAAAAAAAGATGGATTTAAACTAGATATAGAAAATGTAACATTTGTAGAGACTGATTTTTGGCATATTAATAATATGAAAAATGATGAAAGCTTCGATGGGGCTTGGTTGTGTTTTTATAATTTTGAGGGTATTGAAGCGGAGTTTGAAAACTTTGAAAATCTATTTATAGACCAACATAAATCACCTTATCCAAATTTTTCAGCATTAGAGTTTATGACAACTGATAATACTATAGAAAAAAAAGGTGAAGCTCTTTGCAAATTTATTGAAGTAACAAATCAGATGGCTACCTATTTAAAAGATAATATAGAAGATGGTAAAAAAATGTTTTATGAATATAGTACAGATGAAAAATCTGAACTAATGGATAAAATCATAGAAGATACAATACCTAGATTTGAAACGAATATTAAAGCAGATGAAAAAAGATGGTTTGAGTTATGTAAGTTTTTAGAAGAGTTAGAGCTTGTAAAATTAGATGAGGAACAATATTTAAAAATATGGGAAATAAAAGGGCATAGCTCATAAGTTTACACCACCTTTTTTTATGAAAGGTGGAACGATTTTATATTATTTTATTACTTCTTAATCAAAATAGAAACTTTAACTCCACCATTACAATTTTCTAAAGTAATATCAAACTTATGTTCATCCATAATCTTTTTTACAACACTCAATCCAATCCCCAATCCTCTATGCTCATTTTTACTTTTAAATGGTTTAAATATATCTGGAAGTAAATTTTCTTCTACACCCCCTGCATTATCTTGAAAAATAAGCTCATAACTCTTTTTATGCTCAATAATATCTATATTTAAAATATTTTTATCTAAATTCTCTTGTAGTTGTAGTTTATCAAGGGCATTACTTATAATAGCTATAAAAGCTTGTTCTAGTTTTTGAGAATTACCATCTATTATAAATCTCTTTTTTTCTCTATCTATATCAAGGTCAAAAAGTTCATTTTCAAGATTGATTTTTGTGATTTTTTTTGATTTGTTATGCACTAGTCTTAATGATATAACTAATGCTCTATATAAATTTATTTTTTCAATTTTAAAATCATTTGTATCGGCTATCTCTCTCATAGATTCAGTAATATGACCTATTCTACTAAGATTATTTTCAATAATAGCTAGGTCTGATAGAATATCTTTTTTAGTTGATTCCTCTTTTATATCATCTATTGCAAATCTTAACATCTCCATATTTCCTTTGATGATAGTAAGAGGTGTGTTGATTTCGTGACTTAAACCAGCTGAAAGTTTACCTATTGCATTATATTGTGCATTATCAATTTTTTCATCTTCTAAAGATTTGTTTTTTTGTTCAAGTTCAATCTCTTTTGTAACATCTTTTTGAATTCCTAAAAAGTATTTTAAATCACCATTTTTATCAAAAATAGGGGAAATTGTAAGTTGATTATGTATTAACTCACCTGTTTTTTTATAATTCCTAAGTGTTACACTTATTGATGTTTGTTTTTTTATAGCTTGTGATATCTGCTTTACTTGTGGTTGATTTCTATCTGTACCTTGTAGAAATTTACAGTTATTTCCCAAAAAATCTGAAGCTTTATATCCAAATCTTTCACAAGTTATTTTATTTACAAATATTACAATATTCCCTTTTTGATTTGGGTCACATATAATGATACCATTTTTAGATTGGTCTAAAATTTGTGGTAAGTATTCTTCTAGTTCTGTATCAATTATTAGCATACTTCTTCCTTATCTTTTATAATATATATTTATAATATCATAAATATATGAAAAATTAACTAAAAATATTGTATTATCAAATATAAAAATTAAGGAAACTATAAAAAATTATGGCATTAATAGACTTACAAAAAATAAATAAAAAATATGATATCAAAGTGATTTTAAAAGATGTATACTTTTCACTTCAAGAGAAACAAAGAGTTGCTATTATAGGGCAAAATGGTCAAGGTAAATCTACTTTAATGAAGATTATTACAAATGAAGTAGATGTTGATAGTGGAGAGATATCTATAGATAAATCGTTAAAAATTGAGATGTTAGAGCAACAACCAAAATTTAAAGATGGTATGAGTGTAAGAGATGCTATTGAGGAGCAGTTAGTTGAGTTAAAAGCTGCACAAAGAGAGTATGAAGAGGTATCTTTAGCTTTAATAGATGATTTTGAAAATGAAGAACTTTTAGCTATTCAATCAAAACTAACAACATATTTAGACCATCATAATGCTTGGGATTTAGATAATAAAATACAAAGAGTTTTAGTTGAATTTAATCTAAAAGATTATGAATATAAAGATGTATCACTTTTAAGTGGAGGGGAGCAAAGAAGAGTAGGATTAGCTGGATTAATTTTAAAAAAACCTGATGTTTTATTACTTGATGAACCTACAAACCATCTTGATGTTTATATGGTTGAGTTTTTAGAAACTATACTTTTAAAAGAAAAATTTACACTTTTATTTATATCTCACGATAGATACTTTTTGGATAATATTGCTACAAATATAGTTGAAATTGATAATGGAGAGCTTACTAAATATACAGGTGGTTATAAAGATTATCTTATTCAAAAAGAGCAAATGATATCAAACCTACAAAAAGAACACGAAAACTTAGTTAGAAAATTAAGAGATGAAGCACACTGGATGCAACACGGAGTTACAGCTAGAAGAAAAAGAAATGTATTAAGAAAAGATAACTATTTTGAGTTAAAAAAAAGAGTAAAAAGTAATCCTGCAAAAATAAATAAAATGAAATTAGATTTACAAAGGGAGCAAAAATCATTTAATAATGGTGATACTCAAAATAAAAAAAAGATGTTATTTGAACTTGATAATGTTTATGTAACTTTGGGAAATAAACCAATCTTAAAAGATTTTACAGCAAGAATATTACAAAAAGATACTATTGCTATAGTTGGACCAAATGGGGCTGGAAAATCTACAATATTAAAAGTATTTTTAGAGAGATTAAAAATAGATAAAGGTAGTTTTAAAAAAGGTGATTTCAAAGTTGGGTATTTTGACCAACACAGAGAGATGCTAGATGAATCAAAAACAATAGTAGAGGTTTTTTGTCCAAATGGTGGAGATAGAGTAGAGTTAAGTGATGGAAGAAATATGCATGTGTTTGGATATCTAAAAAACTTCCTTTTTCCAAGAGAATATCTTGATAAAAAAGTAGAAGTTTTAAGTGGTGGGGAAAAGAACCGTATAGCTTTAGCTTTATTATTTACTAGAAAATTTGATGTATTGATTATGGATGAGCCTACAAATGATTTGGATATCCCTACTATTAATATTTTAGAGCAATATTTAGCATCTTTTCAAGGTGCTTTAATATTTGTAAGTCACGATAGATATTTTGTAGATAAAATTGCTAAAAAACTATATATATTTAAAGGTGATGGATTATTAGAAGAAAGCTATCAAAAATATAGTGAATATTTAGAAGATGAGAAAGATATTTTATATTTAAAAGAGCTAGAAGAGAAAGAGCAACAAAAAAAAGATAATTTAAAAACTAAAGAGATAGAGAAACCAAAACAAGAACCTATTAAAGAGAAAACTAAATTAACTTATAATGATAAAAGAGATTATGAGCTTTTACCAAAAGAGATAGAAGAGTTAGAAAATAAAATTGAAGAATTAAATAACTGTATGTTAGACCCTAAATGTTATGAGCAAAAAGGTTTAGTGGCTTTAAGTCAAGAGTTAGATGAGATAAATAAAATATATGAAGAGAAAGTTGATAGATTTTTAGAGATAGAAGAGTTGATAAATTAAATTATGAAATTATATATAGATGGAGATGCTTTACCTAATCTTTTAAAACAAATTTTATTAAAAGCAATAAATAAATTAAATATTGAGACTTTTGTGGTCTCAAATAAAAAGATAACTATTGGTAATTCTAATAATATAAATTATATTATAGTAGATGCAGGTGCAGATGAAGCAGATAATCATATTATAGAATTATTAAATGAGTCAGATTTAGTTATCACAGCTGATATACCTTTAGCTGATAGAACTATAACGAAAAATGCTTATGCAATTGACCATAGAGGTGAACTATACACAAAAGATAATATAAAACAATATCTAGCGATACGAGATTTAATGCAAAGTATTAGAGATAGTGGAGAGGTAACAAAAGGACCAAAACCATTTAGTGCAAAAGATGCACAAATGTTTGCAAATCAGCTTAATAAATTTTTACAAAAAGATTATATTAAAAAAGCAAAGATTTAAAATAGGGATATGTTTAAATAATGAAAAAGTATATAATTAATATTAAGGCAAATATGATAAAATATGACAAAGGAAGATATCATGAAAATAAATTCTTTATATTTAGATAATGTAGGAAATTTTGAAGATTTTACATTAGATTTTGAAAAATCAAGAAATGCAATATTTGGACAAAATGGGATAGGTAAAACAACTATCTTAAATAGTATAGCTACTTTTTTTTATCATAAAGGGAGAAGTAAATTACCGTTATTTTATAAAAAAGAATTTGAAGCTATTAGTTCTACTTTTAAACTAAATATAGAATATTATAACGCATCTTTAGAAACTAAAAGCTTACTAAGTACAGAAGATAGAAAAGTTAATCAAAAACTTTCAAATAAAGATGAAAAATACAAAAATATATTAAATAAATTAAATAAAGAAACAGATGGTAAAATAATATACTTTACATCAAATAGATTTTTTTCAGAAAACCACTCTAGCCCTAAAGCTGAAATAAAAAAAGATAATTGGATACTACAAGTTTATGACCAAAAATCAACATCATTTAACTCACCAAATGAGATACATGAATATATACTTTATCATGAACTAGGTACAAGTTTAAATTTATTATATACTCATAATAAAGAATTTAAACCAGATACTAGTCTTAAAGACCTAATGAATAGTGTTTTAAATAATAAAAGATTTATAGAAGTAAGAAATCAAAATGGAGTTTTTGAAATTATATTTGAAAATAATGATAGTAATAAAGAATTTACATTATTTGATTTATCTCATGGTGAAAAATTACTATTAACATTTATTGTTGAATTTCATAAGTATAGGTGGACAAATAGTGTGATTATGATAGATGAACCTGAAATGAGTTTACATCCTGATTGGCAAATTAAACTGATACCATTATTAGAAAGCTTAGGAGAAAATAATCAATTTATTATAGCTACACATTCTCAAGAAATTATTTATAGTTTTAATGAAGATGAAGTATTTTACTTAGGCTAATAAATGGCTATTACAGTAAGTAAGGCTAAAGAACAAGCTGAATATAAAAGGACTACTGGAGTAATTAAAGGTAAGCGAGAAGTTGAATCTAGAATGAATGATAACTTAGAAAATGAGTTTAAAAAGTTAAATTTAATTAATAATATAGACTTTAGTTTATTTAAAAATATTTTGTATACAACGAAAGAAAGTAAAATCATTTTAACATTAGGACATAATTCAGAGTCATTTAACGATACAATGATACTTAAAACAATTTATCCTATTGAGAAATATAAAATTAAATTTATTGCCTTTGGAAATTTACATGATATATCTAAAAGTTTTATCTTAATGTATGATTTTTTAAATAATGAATCAAATAATAAAAATTATAAATTTGTAAATAAAGAATCAGAAAAAAAACATTTAACAATTAAACCTCATAGTGATAATTTATTTGCCATAACACATAATATAAAGATTATATATGAAAAAATGCATAAATATAATAACTTCTTATTTTATTTATATAAATCAATACATGGATATTTTTTACAAGAAGAATTATTAAAAAGAGTTTATGAAAATTTGAAATTTGATAATAACTTTAATCCAATTGAACACTTAAGTGATTTTACTGTAAAAAGTGATTCTAAAGCATTATTCAAAAAAATAGCACTACTTATTAGTGATACACATGAGAATGTTCTAAAAAATAGTTCAATCCAACTCAGAGATAATGAATCTTTTAGAATTGAATTAGATAAGTTAATTATACAATAATTAAGAATTTATATAACTTATAATAATAAACTCTTTTATTCTTAGTTTAATTATTACTATCAAATTTCTTATCTTTTGTAAATAAATCCCTAATATTTATTTGTTACCTTACTTTTATATTTTTTAAATAAAACTCTATTTACATATTATCAAAAAGATGTTAATATATATATTATAAAAGGATTTATTATGATAAAAAGAAGTTTATTAGTATGTTCGTTATTTGCTAGTGATATAAGTTTAAAAGGTGGATGGGAGCTATTAGGAGCTACTGAAGATATAATAAGTGATATAAAAAGTATAGACGATGAGTTAAAAAATCTTGAAAAAAGTTTAGGAGTTTAAAATGGCTATAATATTACAAGATAAGAGTTTAGAAAATAAACTTACAGAGTTATCAAGAGAGCTTCATATAAAAACCGAAGATTTACTCAAGCAATTTGTAAAAGAAAAAATAGAACAATTTACAAATAAAAAAGAAGTAAATATAGATAGTTCACATATTGAATTATTAGACAGTATTGAAAAAAAAGAGATTTTAAACATACTTAAAAAAACTTCAAAAGAAGATAAAGAGATAGATGAACGATACACTAAAGTGTTTGAAATATGATACTAAAGATACAATATGAAAAAGTAGTTATAAAGTTTTTAAATAAAAATAAATCTAAAATTACTAAAGAAGATATTGATACTCTTATATTAAAAAGTATGAAAAAAATCATTAAGAAAGAAGATATAAATATAGATTTAAAAAAGATGATTGATAATCAAAATGAATTTTTTAGAATTAGAAAAGGTAATATAAGAGTTATATTTTCATATTCAAAAAATGGTGACATTGTTGTATCTGTAGTTGAAAATATAGGTTTTAGAGGAGATGTTTATAAATGAGATTAACACAAAATCAAATAGATTACTTTAAAAGATTATCTTTAGAGCTTTTTAATTCTAATAATATTTATCTTTTTGGAAGTAGAACTGATGATAATTTAAAAGGTGGTGATATAGATATATATATTCAAACTGATAAGAAAGAAAATATTTTAAAGTCTAAGATTATTTTTTTAAGAGAATTTGAAAAAAGATTTGGTGAACAAAAGATAGATTTAATTATAGATAATAACTCTACAAAAAAAGAGATATTTGAAATAGCAAAACAAGGGATAAAACTATGATAACTATAAATCAAATAAAAGATGAACTTGATATTCATTTTAAAAGGATAGATATGATTTTACCTGAGGTGAAAAGTTATATACCTTTTGAAAATAATGACTTTGAAGATATAGAAAAAGTAAAGGCTATAGATTCTTTTATATATCGTTTTACAAAGATACAAGATAAAATGGGAGATAAGTTTTTTCCTGCAATTTTAAGAGAGTTACAAGAGTATAAAAATTCTATGGCTTTAATCGATGTTCTAAATAAATTAGAGAGGTTAGAGTTACTAGAAAATAGTGATGATTGGATAGATTATAGAAAACTAAGAAATAGCTTAACTCACGAATATCCTAATAATAGTCAAGATGTAATAGAGGCAATTAATCTTTCTATAGAGGTTTATAGTAATATGAAAAGTATATATATAAAAATGCTACAAAGAGTGAATTTATAATAAAGGAAAATAACAATGATTAAAAAAACAATAGTAGGATTGAGTTTATTAACAACTATGGCAGTTGGAAACTTTTATGATTTAAAGCCAATTAAGATAACAAAAGATATTAGTTGTGTTATAGGGGATATTAATCCACCTATGAAAAGTAATAATGGTTTTGTATCAAATATGTGTTATGTAGATATGGGGGATTCTTTGGTAGTTCTTGATGCTGGACCTACATATAATTTTGCTAAAGAGTTTCATAATATTATGAAAAAAGAGTATCCTAAATTAGATGTAAGTTATGTGGTATTATCAAACTATCACGACGATAGAATTCAAGGGGCATCTTATTTTAAAGAAATTGGTGCAAAGATTATAGGTCATAAAACTATTAATGATGATATTGATGAAAATCCAAATAAATTCACAAGAATGAAAAAACGACTTAATAAAGAAGTTGTTGCAGGTACTAAAGTTATATATGCAGATACTTTAGTTGATGGTGGTTATAAAATAAAAGGTAATAAAAAAACAATTGAAATTATAAAACCAAGTAAGATAAGTGAAGAGAGAAGTGATATAGCAATTTATAGTAAAGATGATAGCTTTTTATTTGTTGGAAATATTGTATTTAATGGAAGGTTATTAAGTTATAAAAAAACTTCTAATATAGATGGTTGGATTGAAGCTATTGAGAATTTAGCAAGTATGAATGTAAAATACTTATTAGGTGGTCATGGAAAAGAGTATAATAAAGATTCATATAAAGCTAGTTTAGAGTATCTAAAGATATTAAGAGATGCTGTAAAAAAAGCTTATGATGATGAGGTAGATGTTATGGATATAAAAAAATATGTAAAAACTCAAAAGTTTAATTATTTAAATCACTTTGAACAACTCAATAATGCAAACATATCAACTTATTATAACCAACTTGAGTGGGAATAAAATCATTACAATTTTATTTATTATATAAAACTGTTTTATTTCTTCCTGTTTTTTTTGCTTCATAAAGTGCTTCATCTGCAATTTTTAAAAGTTCATCAATATTAGATATATGATTATTTAAATGAGCTATTCCACTACTAATAGTAAATTTAAATATCTCATTTTTATCATTTAAAACTTCTTCTTTTTCAACTAAAACTCTTAGTTCTTCAATCTCTTTTTTTATAGAATCCAATGAATTATGAGTAGATACTATTGCAAACTCTTCTCCACCAATTCTTCCAAATATTGAATTTTTATCTATATTTGAAGATATGAGTTTTGCTAGTAGTTTAATTACTTTATCACCTATAGAGTGTCCATAAGTATCGTTGATATTTTTGAATTTATCTATATCTATCATAACCCCATATAGATTATTATTTTCTTTTTCAAGTTTATCTTGGGCAAGTTCAAAAAACTTTCTTCTATTATAAATACCTGTCATAATATCGTGAGATGATATAAATTCAAGATGTTCTATTATTGATTTTAATTCTAACTCTCTATTTATTCTAGCCATTAGCTCTTTTTGTTTAAAAGGTTTTGTTACATAGTCACTTCCCCCAACCTCATAAGCTTTTTCTATACCATCTTCATCTGTAAGTGCAGTAATAAATATAATAGGGATATTTTTTGCATTATATTTGGGATTATTTTTTAACACTTTACATACCTCGTATCCATCCATATTAGGCATCATAATATCAAGAAGAACAAGGTCTATTTTTTCCTCTTCTATTATCTCTAGTGCTGTCTCACCATTTAGAGCAACTATAATATCATACTTATTCGAAAGCAACTCTAATAAAATTTCTATATTTGTTTTTGTATCATCAACTACTAATATTGTTTTCATCTCATTTTCTATCATTTTTATAATCTTTTTTGGTATTTCTTTGATTATAACTAATTTTAAATAATTTTATACTTATTAGATATTTTTTGTAATATTTATAGCACTTTTAAAATCATAATTATCTACACACTCTTTTATTTTATTAAATAACTCTTTATCTTTATTATTTAATTTATACTTGCTTATCTCTTTTATAATTGGTTCACATCTATTGACTTTTTTAGTTTGAATTACCTCTTTTAGTTTATTAAATAATTCATCTCTTTGAGTTTTATTTATAGTTTCAAAAGTGCTATTTTCATACTCTTTTTTATTAATAAAATTACTTTCTATATCCTCTAATATTATTTTTAGCTCTTTTTCTAAATTTTCTATAAATTGTTGATTATTATTTTCTTCTAACTCTTTTATAATATTATGAAGTTTCATAGCTCCAATATTGGCACTTAAACCTTTTAGTGTATGAACTACTCTTTTAAATTTAACCTCATCTAAATTTTCTAGTTTTAAAAATTTAAACTCTTTATAAAAATCATCTATTATTTTTAAATATAACTTTTTATTTTGGTTTGTATGACTTAATCCAATATTACTATCTATATTTATAAATTTTGGAATATCTATATTATCTTTTTTAGAAGTATCTTTTTTTTGGTAACTATTTTGTGTTATTTTAGGTTTTATATATTTTAAAAGTGTTTTATAAAGATTTTCAACCTCTATTGGTTTTGTTAAATGCTCTTGCATATTTAATTTTTTAGTTTTTTCAACTTGTTCTTTCATAGCATTAGCACTTAAAGCTATAATAGGGATATCATTATTAATCTCTCTTATTCTTTTTGTTGCTTCATATCCATCTATTATAGGCATTTGTAAATCCATTAATATAAGTTCATATTTTGTTTTATTTTGATTATATAAATTTAAAGCTTCTTCCCCATTATTAGCAATATCTATATCTATTTGACTCTCTTCTAATAATCCCAATACTATCTCTTGATTAATTTTATTATCTTCAACTAAAAGTATTTTTGAACCACTTAAAATATTAATATCTTTTTTAGTTAATTTTTCTATATTTTTAGTTTTAATTTTATGTTTTGCTTTTGGAAGAGGTATATTAAAATAAAATGTAGAACCAAGATTAATTTTTGACTCTACCCATATTTTACCACCCATTAACTCTATTAACTCTTTTGATATAGATAACCCAAGACCAGTCCCCCCATATTTTCTTGTGGTAGTTCCATCTGCTTGATTAAATGGTTTAAATAAGTTTTTAACAAACTCTTCACTCATACCTATTCCACTATCTTCAACTTTAAAAGTATATATATCACCTTTTGTATTCTCTATATATATTTTAACATATCCACTATTTGTAAACTTTATAGCATTATTAATTAAGTTTATAAGTACTTGTGTAATTCTAATATCATCACCATATAAAAAAAAGTTTAAATTAGGAGGGTATATTATATATAATTCCAAACCTTTCTCTTTTGCTTGAAACTCAACTATGTTTAACTTTTCTCTCAAAAGAATTTGAAGATTAAAATCTATTTTATTAATCTCTAATTTTCCAGCTTCTATTTTAGAAAAATCTAAAATATCATTAATTATATTTAATAATAAATTTGCACTACTATTTATAGTTTGTAGATATTTTTCTTGCTTTTGGTCTTTAGTTGATTGCATAGCTAAATAGCTCATACCTATAATACCATTCATAGGTGTTCTTATTTCGTGAGACATATTTGCTAAAAATTTAGATTTCTCTTTTGTTGCACACTCTAACTCTTTGTTTTTTTCCTCTAACTCTTTTGTTCTCTCTTTTACTTTTTGCTCAAGTGTAAGATTTAAATCTATCAATTCTGTTTTACTTTGTTTAATTCTTTGTATCATATTATTAAATGAAGATTTTAATTTCAAAACCTCTAAAGAGTCTTTTTCTTGTTTAGTTAATTTCTTATCAAGTTTATTAAATTCTATATTCTCCAATTCACCAATAAGCTCAAAAAGTGTTTTATTTAATAATCTATTAAAAGTAAAAATAATCAATAATACAAGTCCAAAAAATTTAATAAAAGTATTAAGTACTAACATATACCAACCAACTTTTAATCTTTCATAAATTGCCTGAGTATCAGAATATAAAAATATTTTTCCTAAAAAATAAAATTCACCAAAATCATTATGAACTATTTTAGATTCAAAAGAGAATTCCTCTTTTTTACTTTTTTCTTGATTTATACTAGAATCAAAAATAACTTCATCATCTTGATTTACTATAACTACTTTAGTTATAATTTTGGAATTCAAAATCCCTTTTGATATATTTTCAACCCCTTTATGGTCCAATATCCACATAGAGTGTTGTAAAGATGGAGCAAAAGATGAATATTCTAATTTCATCTCTTCTACAATATCATCTTTTGTAAATTTATATTCAACTACCATATTAAATATTGTAACCACAACAACAAAAGGAAATAGTGCAATAGTTAAATTTTTTACAAATTTATAAGATATTGTTTGATGTTTATTTTTTATATTCATTTAAAAGATTGTTTTGGTAAATATTATCAATTGTATCAAAATCTTCTTTATTATTATAAAGATATTTAAGATGACTTTTAAATTTGTCTGTATAAATTAAATCTCTTAAAGCTTTATTTATATCTTTTATAACTTTTTCACCCCATCTGTTTTTTGGACAAACAGCGTATGAAAAAGCAAACTTTGGCATCTCTTCTATTTGAACAAAAACGAAATCATCTGCATATTTTTTATATTTAGATACAACATTAGAATATTCAATTATTATATCTATTCTTTTTAATCTTAACATCTCTAAAAGTTGTTTTGTTTTTAAAACTTCTTTTTTTAAATATCTACTTTTTGAAGATTTTAAAATAGGGTCAATCTTAGAATAAGACCTTCCATTTTCTATAATCATTCTTAGTTTTTTTTCTTTCAATATATGATTTAGAGATAATAATTTTGGATTATTTAGTTTATTATAAAGCTCTTTTCTTATTACAAATCTAAGTGGAAGATTTATTCTAAGAGGAAGAGAGTAATTTGCAAACTTTTCTCTATCTTTGTTTTTATATAAAAAATTATTACAAAGTTTATCTTTTTGTTGTAAAGACTCCAATATTCTTAACATCTGCATATCTTTATATTTGAATTTATATTGTGGCATCTGTTTTTGCATCATTTGTAAAAGTTCACCTGAATAACCTGAAGGATTGTTAATATCACTAATATCTATAGATGGTGGTCTATGAAATACCCCCCACGTGATTGTCTCTTTTGAGTATAAACTACTAAATAGTAATAAAAATAATAATAACTTTTTTATTTTAACCCCTTTTTTTAACGAAAGTTAATATAATTAATTATATATAAATAGATATAAATTTGAGATAAATTTCACAATTAATTCACTTTGGAACTATATAATCTTTTTATAATTAAAAACAAGGAATAAACTATGAATTTAATATCAAAAATAACTTTATCTTGTATTGCAGCAACTACTATTTTTACAGGTTGTTCATCAAGTGGTGAATCAGAACCTTCACAAGATATTACTCCAACAGAAGTAACTGTTGAAAGAGGTCCTTTAATAGGGGCTTATGTAGTAGATAATAGTGGTAAAAGAGCTGTAAATATAGGAGAGGGTAAATATAGATTTTCTAATACACCATCTTATCCAATATCTTCTTTTGGTGGATATATTGATGCAAATAGAAATGGAGTTGTTGATGAAAATGATACTTCTATGACTCTTTCTTTGAGTTTAAATCAAGAAAATAAAACTACTTTAACACTTCTTACAACAATTGCAGATGATGAAGAGCTTAAAAATGAGATACTTAACACTTATGGATTAAGTGAAGATGAACTTTACTCTTTAACACCATCTACATCATTAATAGTATCAGCTATATCTGATGAAGTTTTTAGATATTGTATAGAAAATAATAGTTCTGTAGAGAATATAAACTTAGATGCATTACAAGGTCTTCAAAATAATATAGAAACTCGTATATCTTCAAATAAATTATCACCTAAAAGTAGTATTGATATTGCTACTGAAAATGAGGTATCTCTTATAGATGAACTAAATATAACATTAGCAGATACAAATACAAACATTACAGATGCAAATAATCAAATAGCACAAAGCTCTATACAAGAGCAAGACCCATCTTCTATGCTTGAATCTATGCCAACTTATAATTTAACTCAAGAGCAAAAAGATGGACTTGTATTTATGTATCAAGAGGAGAAAGTTGCTAGAGATGTATATAATAATCTTTATGAAAAATGGAATATTAAAGTGTTTTCAAATATAGCAAAAGCTGAACAATCACATATGGATGCTGTAAAATCTATTTTAGAAAAGTATAATTTAGATATACCTAATGATGAGGTGGGAGTATTTGAATTAGAAGAGTTACAAAAACTATATGATGATTTAGTAGCTATGGGAAGTGTATCATCTAGTGAAGCTATAAAAGTTGGTGTTTTAGTTGAAGAAACAGATATAAAAGATTTAGAAGAGCTTATTGTTGATGCACCTGAAGATATAAAAGTGATATATCAAAGCTTACTAAATGGAAGCTATAACCATCTTAATGCTTTTAATAAACAAGTAAACTAAAAATAAATTTTAAAATAATAAAGGAAAAAAATGAAAAAATTATCATTAGTTGTATCATCAGTTTTATTAATGGGAAGTGTATATGCTCAAAGTATAAATATTAAAAGTGGTTGGGAATTAAAAGGTATTAGTGGAAATATTCATAAAATGTCAACATTTGATAATAGTTGTGTAGATTATATTTGGAAATATGATAGAAGTGGAGATATTGCTCAATGGAAAGTGTATTCAACACATGGGGAAACAATTTTTGAAACAATTGATTCTATTACATACGAAGATGGTTTTTGGGTTAAGTCTTCATCTGATTGTGTTATAACACTTGAAAATGAATCAAATCAAACTATGGAACAAGAAAAACAAGAACAAGTAAAAAATGATATACAAGATATAGAAAAAAGCGAGCTTACACAAGAGCAAAAAGATGGACTTGTATTTATGTATCAAGAGGAGAAAGTTGCTAGAGATGTTTATAACTATTTATATCAATTATGGGGAGCTAAAGTATTTATAAATATAGCAAAAGCTGAACAATCACATATGGATGCTGTAAAATCAATACTAGAAAAATATGAATTAGATATAGCTAGTGATGAGGCAGGTGTATTTGAATTAGAGGAGTTACAAAAATTATATGATGACTTAGTAGCTATGGGAAGTGTATCATCTAGCGAAGCTATAAAAGTTGGTGTTTTAGTTGAAGAAACAGATATAAAAGATTTAGAAGAGCTTATTATTGATGCACCTGAAGATATAAAAGTTATATATCAAAACCTTTTAGATGGAAGTTATAAACATTTAGATGCTTTTAATAAACAAGTAAACTAGTTTTACAATTAATTTAGAATAGTAGTATTACTATTCTATTCTTTTTTTTAAATTATAGATATCGTAATACTCATCAATAGATTTTTGAAGCTCACTATCATCTAAAGTAGTAGCTTCTTTGACCCCAAAGCGATTAAGAAATCCTCTTGGCATAATAGAGTTTTGTTTTTTTGGATTTTTAAGATAATCAAATATAGCTTTTTTTATTCTCTTTGGGCTGCTATATTGCAAGGTGTATCGAGCTATAAACATATTGAGCTGTTGAGATGCAAAATGACAACTTGAACAGTTCTTTTCAAATAACTTATTATTAGCATTTAAACTTTGCACCAATAAAAATATCACTACTCCCAACTTATAGATACGCATGTTCCCTCTTTTAAAACTGATTTGATTGATATGTTTAAATTATACTCTTTTATAATAGTATAGATTATATTAAATCCTATACCAAATCCACCTTGAGTTGTGTTAAATCTTGTATATCTTTTGTGAATTGTATCTATTTGTTTTTGTGTCATACCATCACCTTGGTCGCATATTTTAAAGCTGTTCTTCTCAATAATAATGTTTATTTTAGACCTTTTAGGGGAATATTTAATCGCATTTGATAAAAGGTTATCTACAACTCTTTGCATCTTGTTTTCATCAATAAATAAAACTGATTGCTCTTTGTGTTCTATACTTTTATTTATAGATTTAGAGTTAAATAATGCAGAAAAATACTCCACTCTTTGCTCTATTAGATTATTTATATCTACTTTTTGGTTCTTTACTTTTACTTTGTTGTGTAAAGTAAGATAAACAAGGTCTTCATACAAGTTAGAGATAGTCAAAGAAGCACTTTTAATTCTAGCGAACTTTGGGGTTAGCTTCTCATAAGGTAACTGTTTTGATTGCATTAGCTCAATATTTGCCAAGATAGTTGCTACAGGTGTATTTAGCTCGTGAGTGGTGTCCTTTATAAATCTATCTAAAAGTTGTAGATTATCACGAATAGGCTTGAGTATAAGCTGTACTAAAAAGATTGATGTTAAAAGTGTAATTAGTATTATTATAGTTAAAATAGGGACCATATCTTTAACAATAGATTCAAAGTGAGACACACCTTGTTGCCTAATCACAATATAAGCAGCACCTAAATAGTATTGATGATTTTTATAGATATAATATCTGTAACCATCTTTAAAATAACACTCTCTATCAAAGTTAATAGTTGTTGGTTTAAAACTTGAGAATATAACTCCTTTATCTATATCATAAATAGCACTTTGGAAGTTATCGTAATTTGGGTATTTTATGCTATCTCCTAAGCGATTATGTAGAATTCTTATATCTTCAGATACCTCTTTGCTGTATGCAGATAGTTGATTTTTCTTTTGTTTTGTATGTTGCTCTTTTTGTGAGATATAGTAAGTGTAACTAAAAGCTCCTATTATTAAAAATGTAGATATTAAGTAAAGTGTTAAGACATTTCTTACTGTTTGTGTTTCACCGTTAGACAAGTTTATAACCTTGCTTTTTGATACTTAATATTTTATCTTTACCTATTATTTTTCTAAGATTTTTAATATAAGTTCTTAGACTCGCTTCATTGTGTTCTTTGTTAAATCCCCAAACATATTCAAATATTTGTTCAAACTCTACACATTGATTTTTATTAGAGATAAGAAGCTTTAAAAGCTCTGATTCTTTGTGACTTAGATTTATCGATTGTTCATCTTTTATAATCTTTTGTAGATTTGGGTTAAATGTGATATTTTTATCTATATGTATTATCTCATTTTCAAGCTTATATTCTCTTTTTAAAAGTGCTTTTATTCTAAACAACAATTCTTGAAGCTCAAAAGGTTTTTTGAGATAATCATCAGCTCCAACCTCATACCCTTTTGATAGGTCCTCAATAGTGTTTCTTGAAGTTGTAAATATAGCAGGTGTTTTTATATTTGCTTCTCGCAACTCTTTTAACAACTCAAATCCATCTATCCCTGGTACTTGAACATCAAGGATAAGTAAATCATAGCTATTTGAATATAACTCATCAAGAGCTTCATTGGAATTGTAAACAGCTTTTATATTAAAGCCTTCATCTTCTAAAAACTCTTCGATTGTTTCGCTTAAATCATAGTCATCTTCTAAATATAATATTTTCATAAAAATATTATATCATTTTAACTCTAAATATGTTAGTAGTATATAACTATATTGATAATTTTATAATAAATTCTGCACCTGTAAGTTTTTCATTATTATATTCATAATCTACATTATGAGCCTCAATTGTACCATTCATACCATTAACAATTAAGTTATAAGTCATATGAAGACCTAGACCTGTTCCTTGAGATTTATGTTTTGTTGTAAAATATGGTTCAAATATATGAGGAAGTACATCGTTAGGAATACCACCTCCATTATCTCTAAAAGTGATAACTATATTATTATCTTTCATAAAATAAGATATAAATATATACCTATTTGTTTTTATATTTTTTAAAGCATCTTTTGCATTATTAAATATATTTATAAAACATTGGATTAATTCATTTGAATAGCTATTTATCTTTATATCTTCGTTTATATTTTTAATAATATTTATCTCATTAGACTTAATTGTCCCTTCTACTAAATGTAAAAAAGTTTTAACACTATCCCCTATATTAAAAATAGTTTTTTCTCTATCACCTTTTATAAAATTTTTAAAGTCATCTATTGTTTTTGATAAATATTGAGCATTTTCATTAATACTGTTACAAATACTAATTAACTCTTCATCTTTTAACATATCATACTCTTTTTTTAAAATAATCCCAGTTGCCCCTGTTGATATTACACTAAGAGGTTGTCTCCATTGATGAGAAATATTACCTATCATCTCACCCATTGATACCATCTTAGATTGTTCCTCTAATAGCTTTTTTTGCTTTAGTAAAGCTTCTTCGTTATTTTTCTCTTTTGTTATATCAGTATGATACCCAAGCATTCTAATTGGCTTTTTATTTTCATCTAATATAGCTTTACCTCTAGATAATATCCATTTGTAACTACCATCTTTACATCTCATTTTTATATCTATAGAATATTTATTTTTTAATGGATTTTCAAAATGTTTATTTAAAGCATATTTTACTTTTTCTTTATATTCCTCTTTTATTAAAGAGAAAAAAGCTTTTTCAGTATTTTCTATCTCATCATCTTTGTATCCTAACATCATCTTCCAGTTATGAGAGAAGTAAGCTTTATCTGTTTTAAGATTCCAATCCCAAATACCATCTTCAAGACCCTCAATTGTTAGATTAAATCTTTCATTTGCTTTTTTTAGTTTATCTTTTGAACTTTTTACAACATCAATCATATGGTCAAATTCATAAGATAATATACCTATTTCATCAACTCTATTAACATTAGAATGAATATGAAGGTCTTCCTCTTTTACTTTTTTTATAGCTTTTAAAATAGTATATATACCATTAGTTATACCAATAGATATAACATAAGCAAATATAACTCCTACAATAACTGCTAATAAAGTATAAATAATTCCATTTTTAGTAACATTGTATACACCTTTATTTATCTCTTCTTTATTTAAAGCTATCCTTGCCCAACCAATATGTTGTTTATCTCTTAAAATTGGAGATACTATATCAATATAATTATTATTTTCAAATATAATTTTTGTTTCTATATTGCTTTTTAAAAAAGATAAACTTTTTTTATCAGATAAATATTTTCCAATATATTGTTTATTTGTATGAGCTAATATATAACCTTCTTTATTAATAATAAAAGCATAATTAACAGCTGGATAATACTTTATAGATGATAAAACTTCTTTTAAACCTATAACATCATTTGCTAATACCCAAGATGTTGACGCTGATGCCAAAGTTTTAGATAAACTTTTTGCACTTTTTGTATGTTGTAAATTAAGAAAAGTGTGTTCTTTTTTTACTAAATCAAATATAAATACACTCATCATAATAGCATGAACAAATGCTATACCAAAAATAAGTTCCCTTTTTATAGAAGCTCTATAAAAGTTAAGTATTTTTTTAATCATTTTGAGCCCTTATAGGTCTAATTTTTTTTTCAAACTCTTTTATAAATTCTCTTACTTTATTATATGTATTATAATTAGCTTTTTCATAAGAACTAAGTTCCATAGCTTTTAAAATTTTTTGTCCATCTTTATGAGTGTGAAGATTAAAAATAATATAAGATATTTTATCAAGAAGTTTTTTTGGAAAATCTTTTTTTGCAACTAAGCCATTATTTAATAGATGTTTTGTTTCCCATTTAACTTCTAATTGTTTAGCAATATTTGGATTATTTTTTTCAAAAGCTATCCAGGGTGGTGGCCAAGTTGAGCCTACAATTGTTTTTTTAAGATATACATTCATAATAGATGATTCTTGAGAACCTACATATAAATTTTTTATATCTTTATTTATATCAATTTCATTTAAATATAAATAGTATTGAGGCATCATAGTTGCTGCTAATGCTGTTGGAGCTGGATAACTTATAGTTTGACCTTTTATATCATTAAATGATGTTATATTAGAATCTTTTCTTACTATAAATATACCTCTAAAATTTTTATCATCAGACATTTTACCAAATATATTATAATATTTATCAGCAGCAATTATAGTTTGATATGGATTTGGTAAAGCTAAATCAAAATATCCATTAAAAAGTTTTTTATCATAAGATGCGTAATTTCTGGAAGCTTCAAGTTTAATAGATGCTCCAATTAATTGTTTATTTATATAATCAACTAGTGGTTGATATACTTCAAAAAGTTTTTTGGGATTATGTAAAGGATGAACACCAAAAATATATATTTTATTTTTAAATACAGGTTCATCACTATATTTTATGAAATATTTTTCATTATTTTTATCATCACAAGATGTCATAAAAATAGTTATTGTTGCTATTATGATTATTATTACAAGATATTTAATTACTTTTTTCATAAAATATAGTATACCATAAATTAATTATACTATAGATTTAAAGTTTATAATTAATAAAAAAGAGGAAAAAATTGTTAGAGATGTTTAGAACTTTTTAGAATAAAGTATTTAAGCTAGTAGTATAGGTTTAGTAGTAAATAATAACTAAATAAACCAATCATCACGATTAAAGATTAAACTTTGACTACTGAATTTTGATTAGTTTCTTGAATTAAAACATCAAGTGGAATATTTAAAGCTTTAGATAGATTTTTTATCATTCTTAATGATAATTCTATTTTTCTATTTAAAACTTCTGAAACTTTACTTTTATTTCCAATAAAAGGAACTAAGTCTTTTTGTTTTAAGTTCAATTCTTCCATTCTATATTTAATAGCTTCAATTGGGTCAGGAGCTGAAATATTCCAAGCCATCTCTTCATATTTTTCAATAAGTAAAACTAAGATTTCTAATTCATCACTTTCTTTTGTTTCTTCTTTTGGATTTAACTCCATAAGCTCATCTACTCTATCTAGTGCTTTGTTATATTCTAATTCATTTCTAATAGGTTTTAAAGTCATTTTCATATATCCTTTGCATTTATTTTATCATATTCACTATGTGTACCAATAAATTTAACTCGTACGATTTTTCTTTTATAATCAATATGCACAATAAGTCTAAAACTATTTCCTTTAATATTAAAAACTACTCTATTATCTTCCAAAAATGAAGCATTTGAATATATATTTTTAATATCATTTGGAGATTGCCAATTTGATTTTCTAGTATCGGAATGCCAAACTTCTAAAGGTATTTTAGCTTGTGGATGTTTATTATAAAATTCTATTAAAGTTCTTTTACTAATTATATTCATAAAATATTATATACCCACTTCCCTTTAAAGGAACTGAATATATAATATCCCTATAAAAACAAACAACTTTTTCTAAAGTTGTAAAATAATAAAATTAAGTACTTCATTATCCTTTAGATGATGTGTAAGTAGTACTTATTGTTTATTTATACACCCATATACCACTATTTGCTGGTATTGTAGATATTACATCTATGTTGCTTTTGTTTATAGCACTCATAGTAGTACTATTTGGACTATAAGCACTCCAAGATGATGTAGAGTTATTGTATATCCATACTGTATTAGCAGATGAAAATATTGATAAATCAGATAAGCCACTTTTTGTACCTATTAAATTCCAACCAGTAGATAAATTAGATATTTCCATATATGTTGTATCACTTATTACTTCTTGATTATCATTTATATTTTCTGTTGGTGTTGGGTCTTCTACTACTGCATCTTTAGCAGCATCTTTAATAGTATCAGCATCTATTGTACCATCATCAGATATCGAATCAGATAATTTTTCTAAATCTACAGAACCACCAGCTTCTACAATAGCTGCTGTAATAGTTGTAATAGCATCTGTTGTTGCCATTTTTTTAATAGCTCCTGTGTCTAATGCAATACCTGCTTTTTTAGCTTCTCTTACTAATGCACTAACTTTTTTAGATACTGTTTTTAAAGCTTTTTTATTATTAGTATCTGTTAAATCAATCTCTTCAACTAATGCAATTAAATCATTTGTTGATTCTTCTAATGATGATAAAATATCATCTGAAATAGTTAGAGGCTCACCACCATCTGCAACTTGTCTATCAGAAGCTTTTTTCATTTGAGTTTCTAAAGCACTTTTATTAACTTTAAAACCTTTTTTTAATGCTCTTAAAGTTGTATTTTCATTAATAGATAAAGCTATAACTTTATAAGCTTCTTCAGTATTAAGTCCAGCTGCTTTTAAAGTATCTGCTATAGTTACTACAATAAAGATATCTCCTGCATCTGTTACATCTGTAATATCTGTTAAACCATCATTAGCTATATATTTAAGATATGCAAGAGGTGTTACATTTGTAATATTTCCATCAACAGTTGCAAGGAATGTATCTGTAAAAGCTTCATCATCTCCACCACCTAAAGCATTATCAAAACCTAAATCTTGTGCTTCTGTACCTGTAGTTGTAGAAACTTTAATAAATGTTGGCATTTCAGAACAAGATAATGCATAAGAACCAGCTGTAATATTTGAACTACAATCTGCTATAGCAGTACCATCTGCTTTTAAACCAGTTGCAGTTACTCCAGAAAGAGAACCGATAGCTGATACTGTACCAGATATGTTAGATAGTGTAGCACCTTGAAGTGAAAGAGTTGCTAAGAATAGCAATGGGACTTTATAGAGTGTTTTTGTCATTTGTTTATCCTTTTCTGCAATTATACCAAAAAAGTGTGCAGATAATATGACTTTGATAAGTAAAAATAATAGAATATAAGAGGTATATATTTATAACTTTTTATAATAAAGTATTTAAGCTAGTAGTATAGGTTTACTAGTAAATAATAACTAAATAAACCAATTATCACGATTAAAGATGAAACTGTTTGATTTTATTATAAACTATTTAAAAAATT
>Ga0193965_1000075_pt1 | contig 35550 bp, 53 predicted proteins | sample FB_8_MG_FD_140330 | JGI IMG/M metagenome (GOLD analysis project Ga0193965, IMG submission 140330) | Microbial mat bacterial communities from the Broadkill River, Lewes, Delaware, United States - FB_8_MG | ecosystem: Environmental > Aquatic > Freshwater > River > Microbial mats | place: USA... | reverse complement strand
TATGCTTTTGAAAGAGATGCTAAGATTGCAGCAAGTGAGCTTGAGACCACTATTTTTAAGATATTAGAAAATGATGATGTAGCTTTCAACTTCTTTATGGACTGGATGGCTCAGTATGTTTGTGAATATAGAATTAAAGCTAATAAATGTAGTATTATACTTACTGGAGTTAGAGGAAGTGGTAAAAATACCCTTATAGAAAGTATAGTAGGAGCTATGTTTCAAACTAGAGAAGTTAATAAGAGAGATAAGAACATTGATAGCACTCAGTTTGGGGACTTATTCACTACTAAACTTGCTTTATTAGATGAAACTGAGCTAGACAATGAAAAGATCGAAGATATGCTCAAAGCTGCAAGTGGTGGTGAAGCCATTAAAATTAGAAGACTTTATGCCAATGCTTTCCACCACCAACCATATGGGTATGGAGTTGTACTTAGTAATAATAGAAGAGTACTTAATTTAACGGATACAGAAATCCATGCAGCAGATAATCAGTTCTTTAATAAGCACCTAGAGCATCCTCTAAGAGCTAAACTCCCTCACATAGTTGATGAAGTTTACATTACTAAGAGATTAAGAGCTTTTATAGATTTTACTTTGATACCTAGATACCTTAAACATATTAAAGGGAATCCTAGAAATTATCGTTATGGTATATTAGTTCCTGTAACTGCTGAAAATGTACAAAGTAGAAAGATTAAGGATAAGAATGTGTATACTACTTCTGCTGCAAGTATAGAGAATTTTGAAGAACTGTATTGGGACTTACCAATTAGTAATAATGTACTAAGAACTAAGGATCTTAACACAGCACAAGTTACTTTAATTCCTCACTTCTATGCTTTATTTGTGAAAGGAGTTGTTAGCACTCAGTTACTTAAAGTATTAGAAAGAAGTACTAAGACACATAGGAACACTACACTTAATGCTTTCTTAAGTAAGAATAAACAATTAGGATTTAAGTTAGAAGATACTAAAACTATGGTGGATGGAAGATATATGAGAGGGTTTACACTTAGTGATGAAATTTTACAAGCTTTCTTTACTAGAGAAGTATTACAACATGCTAAAGTTATGCTTACTAAGAAAGTAGTTGCAGAAGTTAATAAGTACTATGATGTAAAAAGTTATGTAGTTAGATATTTTTAAGGAGGACTAAATGGTTACACTACTAATATGGATGTGGACTTTATTTATATTATTTACTATGGCTATGTATGGATGGGGGAAAGCTAAACAGGAGATAATTGAGTTAAAGAGAGAAAAGTTAGAGAACTTAGAAGAATATATAGAAAAGTTAAGGTACTATGAAGACCAAGTAAAGGAACTCCAAACACAATTTTCTGTAGAGTTAAAAAAGTTAGACAAAATTACAAGGAGTAAATTATGTTAAGTAAATTGGAGCAAGCAAAAATAGTTAGTATAGATACAGAGACTTACTCAGATTTTAATGCTACTAAGTATATAGCAGAGGAAACAGCTAAGTTGACTAAAGTAACTAAGACTAAGTTAAACACAATAGAAAGAAAAGCAAAGGCACTACAAAAAGCAGGAGCATTAAATACACTTACTAACAAAGTTAGATTGTTACAACTTGCCTTTGATGGAGAAGTTTATATCTTTGACAGACATAATCACATACTCAAAAGCGATTTTACTCAGTTGTTGTACTTACTCAGTACTAAGATTTTAGTAGGCCACAATCTTAAGTTTGATATTAAGACTCTTTATAAGTATCAACCTGCTATCATGAATGCTAAGTTTGTAGATACAATGTTATTACATAAACTTTATTGCCATGCTAACTATGCAGAAAGAATGCCTGCTGATTTTGGTAGTGTGTTGGAGTATCACTTAGATATTAAGTTACCAAAGGATCAAGGTGGTAGTGACTGGGGAGCAGAAACTTTGACTCAGGAACAATTGGAGTATGCTAAGAATGATGTTATATATACTCAAAAACTAGCTGAAACTATCTTAGCTAAAGTTGAGAAACCTATAGCAAGGTTGGAGTTTGAAACTTTGCCTATAGTAGCTCAGATAGAACTTAATGGAATAGCTGTAAATAGTGATATCCTCCTGGAGCAAGCAAAACAAAGTGAGGAGGAATTCTTAGAACTAGAGCATGAGTTTATTAGCATGGACTTTAATCCTAGAAGCCCTAAGCAAGTTTTAGACCACTTACATAAACATGGTTATATGTTAGAAAAGACTGGAGCTCAGTTACTTAAGAGTAAGGCAATGGACTGCCCATTAGTTCCAGAGATACTTAGAAGTAAGAAACTTAGTAAGGAAGTTAAGGCAATTAGAGGTTATCATGATGATGTAGACCCTATAGACAATAGGTTACACGCATCTCTGAACCAATTAGGAGCTCATACTGGAAGATTCAGTAGCTCAAAACCTAATATTCAGCAAATACCTAGAAATATTAAGCATAAGTTCTACAGAATTGAAGACGATGAGGCTTTAGTGAAGGTGGATTATTCAGCTTGTCAACTTAGAATAGCTAGTGTTTTAATGAAAGATAAAGTTATGCAAGAAGCTTTCTTAGAAGGTAAAGATATTCATAAACATACAGCAAGTTTAATATGGAATATACCTTTTGAGGAAGTTACTAAGGAACAAAGACAAACAAGTAAAGGTATTAACTTCGGACTAATCTTTGGAGCAGGAGCTAGAACTTTACAAACTTATGTACTTGGTTATGGTGTTGAAATTACTTTAGAAGAAGCTAACTTTTTTAGAGATAAGTTTTTCCAAGCATATAAAGGTATACAAAAGTTTCACAGAAACAATGGAGATAGGTTACAAAGAGAGAATAGTTTCAAGACTTATACTTTGTCAGGAAGAGTTGCTAAAGTTGATGGGTATACAAACTCTCAGAATGAAGGTACACAAGGTAGTGAAGCTGACATAATGAAACTAAGTTTGGTAGAGTTTACTAAGATAGCAAGTAAACCTTATAAAATGATTAACATAATTCATGATGAGTTTGTCTTTACGTGTAAGAAGGTGGATCAAGAGCAACTAACTAAGGAGTTACAAGAAACTATGAACCATGTAATAGATACTGTGTTAGAAGTTCACTTTCCTAACCAAACAGAAGCAGAAGTTTTTTACAAAGAAGATTTAATTTAAGGAGGAATCATGAGAGTATTAGTAGCATGTGAAGAAAGTCAAACAATCTGTAAAACATTAAGAAAAGAAGGGATAGAAGCTTATAGTTGTGATTTAATCCCTTGTAGTGGAGGACACCCAGAGTGGCATATACAAGGGGATGCCTTAGTTGAAGCCTACTCTGGAAAGTATACACATATGATAGCTCACCCACCATGTACTTATTTAGCTGTAAGTGGGGCCAGGTGGATGTATAATAAAGATGGCTCAGTTAACCAAGAAAGACTTAAGAATCAAAATGAAGGTTTGGAGTTTGTACAGAAGTTAATGGATGCACCTATAGACTACATAGCTATAGAAAACCCTATTTCAGTTATAAGTAGTAAGATAAGGAAGCCTGACCAAATAGTACAACCTTATTGGTTTGGTGATAAGGCTAGTAAATCCACCTGCTTATGGTTAAAAGGTTTTCCTAAGTTAGTAGCTACTAATATGGTAGAAAAGGGAGAATTTAAAGAATGGACAGATAAAAAGACAGGTAAAAATAAAAAACAAGCCTTGTGGTACTATGAGGCATTAACTAAAGCTAAGAATGCTACAGAAAGACGATGCTTAAGAAGTAAAACTTTTCAAGGCATAGCTGATGCTATAGTTTCTCAATGGTTTACAAAGAAGATTTAATTTAGTGTCTAAATTACTGATTTTACTAAGTAATAAAAAAACTTTAAACTTTTTGCAAAAAAAGACTTGACAATGCAAATAAAGTGTTGTATAGTATAAATGTCCTGAGGGATGAGATATTAAAATAACAAACCGATGTTGAGGGAGTAGTCAGATATTAGAACTCAACTAGCTGCACGGGGCTTGAAAGTTACAAGCTAACAGATTAGGCATACCTTTTATAATAAACTTTAAAAAGGAGTAAACAATGGACACAAATCAAGGAAAACTACAAGAAGAAAGTAATCCAAGAAAAGTAAGTAATCATTCACTTAAGTTAGACATTAAGTATGTATCCATGAAACATGGAATAGCTTTCCAAACTTTTAAAAGAACTCCAACATCTCGCCCAGAGGTAAGAATATATGGAGCTAACTTCAACAAAAGAGGAAAGATGACAGTAACTTACATGAATCCTACTTACATCACTCGTAGAAGAGTTAGTAGAAAGCACTTAAAATAAGGAGTAAAAATGTATTACAAATCAGCCTACATAAAAGTAGAGAAAAAACAAGTAATGGGGAATGAGGAAAACATATCTATTACTTATGAAGTACAATTTGAAAAAGGTGAAGATGTGATAGCTTTGACTGAGAGTGTTATAGCTCAAGCAAGAGCCATCATTGATGAAGAAAAGGAGCTACCAAGTAAGAAAGCACCTTTTACACCACAAGCTAAGAAAGAAGAAGAAACTTTAGAAAACTTATTTGATTAATTAAAAAGGAGATAGAATGTTAGTATTAAAAACAAAAGGATTAGACTTTGACGCAGTTGATAGAGATTTGAGAGTTATTGTAGCTAAATTATTACAAGCTTATACTGATAAGGGACATAAGAGCATTTACTTTGGTAAGTTTATGCCTTTGTTTTGTAAGCTACTTCCTGATAATGTGTATGTGGGAACAAACAAGAGATACCAACCAGTAGTATGGGGAGTTAAAAACGGTTTAGCTAAGTTAGTAGAGTTTAAAATCTTAGAACAATACCAACCTGATGGGAAAGAGTACTATCTTATTAAAGTACTAAACACAGAGATGCTAGCTAAGGGAGCTAATGCTAAGATGAAAGTATTAAAAGCTACTAATAAGGAACTTGATGAATGGATCAATGCAGTAATGGAAGAACTTGGAGATAATAAAGAAAAGGAACAAACAAGCTTCTCTAGTGAAGAAGTGGACTTAGATTCAATCTTTTAACAACCTAGCCCTTCGGGGCTTTTCTTACATAGGAGCAAACTATGAGAAAGTTAATAACAGTAGAAGGAATGGGAGATACAAGGAAGCTCACTAAGTTACTTAGTAATAAATTACAAGCAATATATTTTTTCCGCAAACCTCCAGTTAATACATTACAGGAATTAGTACCTTTTGATATGGCTCAGATGGCTAATGCTTTTACAGCTATTCAATTTGGTAAAGAAGATAATTACGCAATAATAGACAAAGGGTATAGAAGTACTAGTATACAAGCAGGAAGTATGGTATCAGATGTAGCCTACAATACCTTTGAAAAGATGCTTCAAGTATTAGGAACAAACAAAGTAGAATATTACCATGTGTTTATTATAGATCCTACTAAAGGGCATGCCAACCAAATCACTCAAATACAAAAGTGTAAAGAAAGAGTTAATGGTGGTAAGTATATTATAGTATCCAACCCACAAGGTACATTAGAGGATTTAGCTAACTTTATTATAGAGGAGGTAAAATGAGAAGGTATAAAATAGAATTTATCAGAGTGATAATTTTACTAACTGGTTTCTTAGTAGCTAACTTACTAGGAGTTACTTTGGTTGCTAATGCAACTATATGGATGGCTTTAATGTTAGTATTCTTTAAACCAATTACAGTATTCATTGAGACTTTCTTTGGAGAGTACATAGGAGAATAAAGTGAGAATAAAAAATAGAAGCCAGGAACTTAAAATAAAAAAGCTTACTAAGTTAAGCCAAGAATACAAATTTGACATTGGAGAAAGTGATGAAGACTTCTTAGTTATTAAGAGTTATATGTGTACTGTTAAAGTTAGTAGACAAACTATAGAGAAACATAGAAAAAGTCAAGTTACTTTAACACCTAAAGACTTTGACTTAGTGGAACACGCAGAAACTAAGTATAAGAATCATATAAAACTAAGAAAGATTCTTAAGAAGGAATACGAAGTAACTGAAATATTATTTGATGATAAAGGTGACATGGTAATTAAGAGTATAGCTCAGGAAACTAAAGTAGAGTTTCCAAAGGAGGGAACTGATGAGTAATAAAGAACAAGTTTATACAACATCGTACTTAAGAAAGAAACATACTTGTGGGGAGTTTGAGTACAAGAAAGGATCAAGTTTAGCAATGGAGAGAGGAAGTATTATCCATGAAATCCTAGAACTAGGAACTGAGAAGTATAATAAGAAAGGAAGTACTTATAGAGGAGACTTTAGACCTTTTACTTTCACACACAACTTTACTGAATATGAAGATATAGCTAATATGGTAATGAAGAACCACCCACACTTGTTTACAGACTTATGGAAGAAGGAAGTAGAACTAAATGCAGTAACTTCTAAAGGGCACAAAGTAAGTGGTATTGTAGATAGTCTTTGTATTACTGGAACTAGTATTTCTATGAATGATTGGAAAACTGGGTGGAGCAGAGCAGATAAGAATGATGAATTAGATATGCTACAAGCTGTAATGTATTTGTACTTAGCTTTTCAAACTTACCCACATCTTACTGATGCTAAGTTTACTTACTTCTATGTAGAAGCTAATGAGTACCTAACTGTTCCTGCAACAAGTAAAGATATAAAGAAGTTAGAGATGCAGATAGAAAAGTTTATTGCCTTAGCACAAAATAGTGGACTTAAGATACAAAGTAAGTGTAACTATTGTGGAAATATGGAAACTTGCCCACTAATTGCTAAGAACTTAACTAAGCTAGAAAGTCTTAACTACCAAGATATTAAAGTTATGGAGAAAGTGCTTAAACAAAGAAAGGAGAATATTAAAGATGTGTGGAAAGAAGATGAAACGAAGATTAAAGAAAACTTTTCTAGCTCTAGAGCTTATTATGTTAAGAAAGGGGACTTATCGAAAGAACAACTAAGCCAACTTGTTAAGGAAGATATTAAAGTTCCTAAAGCTACAGCATTTAAGTTAATGGATGAAGGAATAGAAGTAACTGAGAAAGAAAGTTTAAGAGTTAAACAATCAGCAAATTAGAGGGAGTAGGATATGGGCAAACTAAATGACAAGATAAGCGAAGTCTTACTAAAGAAAATGCTTGAACCTAATAAGTATTATTCCAGTGACGAAATTAAGATGTTTAGAGAGGGACTTGGTGTAGGAGCAGAGTTAGTAACTATGGAAGATGTGGCAGAAGTGGTTAAAAGAAGAGTAAACAACTTAAGGAGTAGAGTTACTTATGATACTAGGGAACGATTTGGTAAGGAAATAGACAAAGCCACCAAGTTAATAGAAGCTATAGAGAATTATTTAGAGGAGTAAGATATGAAGTTATTAGCTTGGCAGGAAGAGTCGCTCTTAGTACTTAAGGCTTGTAAGTTAGGTAGTGGACTTTGTTTAGGATGTGATACTGGGATGGGTAAAGGAGTCTTGGGAGCTTGGATAGCAGATAAACTTCAAAACTGTTTAATAATTTGTCCTCCACATTTAATAAGTGATTGGCAAGGTAAACTTAGTAGTGAAGTTAATGTCTTAGATAAAGATAACAAAGTAGTAGTTCCAGGTATTAACATAATTAGTTACAACAAGTTTACACTATATGATCTTGATTACCAAACTGATAACTTTTTTCTCATTCTGGACGAAGCTCACAAAGTTAAGAACTACAAAGGTAAAACTTTTAAGAAGGTTATTCCTATGTTGGATAGGACAGTAGGTCAACTATTACTTAGTGCTACTTTCCAAAGTTTAAGTAATGTTGACTTATTTGCCCCTAGCTTTATAACTAGCAAAGAACTCAGAAAGACTTATAGAAGTTTCTTTGACTTTAGTAGAGCTAATGTAGACTTTGATAAAATATACATACATAAGAGAGTAATTGAGAAGCCAGTAAACATTAAAGAGCGAGCTATGAAGAAGTACATCAAACCTCAGTTCTTTATGGCCACTTATGAGAGTGCAGGCTTAGAAAGACCTAAAAGCCGAGTAGTAGATGTCACAGTACCTACTAATCGTGCGTTAGAGGGCAAAATAGAAGGCATAAAAAAAGAGGATTTTGAGATAATAGCTGAAAAGGCAGTAAGTGAGCTATCTCCAATAGAATATCAAGGTTTAATCAATGTTCTAGCTAATCCTCATAGTAAGTTTGCACAACTAAGTAATAACATAATGTATGACTTAGATAAAGAAAGTTACAAGTATTACAACTATCCTGCTAAGATAGATATAGTAAAAAGTATCATGGAAACTGAAGAAGGTAACAAAGGTTTACTATTTTTCTTCTTTAAAGCAGAGTTGGACAAACTTAAGAAGGCTTTTCCTGGTGCATACTTCTATAACTCAAGTAAGAATACTGATAAACAAATAGCAGAGTTTGAAAAAGGTAAGTACAAGTTATTCATAGCTAATTATGCTGCACTAGGTGAGGGAGTAAGGTTTAAGAAAAGTCACTACATAGTGGAGTTTACACTAATTTATGATTATGCTAGAGTGTTACAAGCTAGAGGAAGGTTACAATATGCAGGAAGAAAAGATACTTATAGGATTTACCACTTACAACTACAAAGTACTGTAGTTCAAAACTTAGTGGACAATATAAAAAGAAAGCAAGAGAGTATACAAGAAACAAATAATTTACTAAAAGGAGTTACTAATGACTAAGATTAAGTTAGAAGTGGATGTGGAAAACCTAATCATAAAGGAAGCAAATAAACATGGTATCAAAGTATATAATATACAAGGTAAGAACCCAAGTGATGATGGAGTTCCTGACTTACTACTTATTAATAAGTACAAGGAGCTTTACTTTTTAGAAGTTAAACATTCTACTAAGTTAAGAGCAGGTCAAGAGTTATTCTTAGCTGTAACTAATAGTAGTGCTGTAGCTAAGTGGGAGAAGGATCAAGTAAATATATACAGAGGGGAGCATAAATATTCATTAACACACTTTTTAATTTGGTTTAAAGAGTTGTTTTTACAAGGTAGGAGAACATTATGATAATAAGCATGTTAGATTTGATAACTCCTTCATACTCCTTTCAAGGTTGGTTTATACCACCTGAGTATAATTGGGAGGATAAAACAGATACTTGGTTACAAAAGGAAGTAGAGAGACTTAAAGCAGATACACAATTTAAGGAAATGTCACCTACGATTTGGGGGCAAGCAATGCAGAGTTTACAAATAGAATTAAGTAGGAGAGAATTATGAAAGATGACACAAAAGCATTAAATAAGTTAAAAGCTAGTACTTATGCTGAGATAGCTATTTGTCAAGAACAGATTGATAAGATGGCTAACTTAAGTAAACAGTTTCAAGAAAAGATAAATAGGTATAATAGAATACTAGGAGAGATAGAAACATCAGAAAAATTTGCAAAGTTAGTGGAGGGTAGAAATGTTAAAAAGTAGTAAAGAAAAGAATGTTGGTGTGGGACTTACTAGCAAAGAAGAAGCTCTAGTACTTAAACTAGCTAAAGAAAACGGAGTTAGCAAAGCTAATATGTTGAAGAAAATACATGAGGACATTATCAATAGTAACTTTGTGGATACTTTAGATGTAAAGGAAATCCCTGAGAATAGTTACTTCAGGACACATGAAAACTTAGCTAATAAATTAACCATCCAATGTAGAAAGCTTAAAAGAAGTGTATCAGAGGTATTTAGAAAGTACTTAGCAACTTTGGAGGAAGAATGAAAACTTTAATACTAATAATCATGGCACTGTTGTTTACAGCATGTGGAGAAGAAGAACCAACTACTATATACAAAGACAAACATATATATGTGTATGTAGAATGTGTGAGGGAAATAGAAGAAAGGTGTGAAAAGTACAATTGTACTGAGAAAGAAAGAGCTAAGTCCATAGAAGACTTTTGTGTTGTGGAGGAAGAATGAATTATGAGAAAGACTTAGATAGGTTATGGCAAGCAGAAAACCTTATTGAAAAAGGACTTACTATCTTTGCTAATGGGGCTTACATTATAGCTAACCAAGTTAAGTATGTAGAAGGTTTAGGATTAACTATCGCTGGTGGTACAATTGAGATACCTGATGCACCATAGGAGGAGAAGTGAGTAAAGCTAGAGATAGTATATTAGCTTTTATAACTATAGGTGTTATGTTTTATTTAGGATACATATTAGGGCAAGTTACTCCTAAAGTTAAGCAAGTACCTAAGTCTATAGAGTGTCATGATTACATACCACCTTGTAGCGAAGAGATAACTTTTAACACAGATGTACCAAATAAATGTTGGATTGAGGAGGATTAGATGAGTATAAATTATAGTAGTTTGGAGACAGTAGGAAATAAAAGTAATGTAAAGTGTGATGTGTGTGGAGAGTATAAGAATCATGCAACCTATGATTGCAGCGAGGAATATCAAACATGGATAGAGGAAGGTTATCATTGTGTAAACTGTGCTAAAAAGAAGAAGAAAAGAATACCTGTAAATTTATACATGGATATTATAACAACTTTCTGTCAGAAAGTTCACTGGGAAACTACAGATTGTTACTTCTTAGCAGAGAATGAGGAGGAAGCATTTAAGAAAATGGATAACTGGTATGACTTTCAAGAATACTACGAGTCTGATTTATATTCAGATAAAGGTATTAAGAAGATGACACTTAAGAACAAAGGTTGGGATAAGGAAGATTGGCCTGAAGATATATACTATGGAACAACTAGGCATAATTGGAAACTTATTAAAGAAGATGTTACTGAAGAGGAAATTAAAGTACTAAGAGGACTAGGAATACTACCTAAGGAGGACTAATGCCTCGTGATTGGGAAACAGATGTCCTTTGGCCAAGTGTAATTGAGAAAGCCGAGAAAGTCCTAGACTCTCTTGGTTGGAAATATGAAATTCTAGAAAGAGGTAGACTTAGTTACATAGTTGTCAAAGGACTAACAAGAGAGGAAGTAAGTAAATTATTTGATGTGGAGGGATAAATGGAAGGAACAGCCAAAGCGTGTGGAGCTATAACCTTTGAAGCAGAGGGATTAAGAGACTTAGAAAGGTTTTGCAAGAAGTTTGAGATACCATATAATATGAGAGACAGAACAGTAATGGGACACAAATTTAAAATAGTAAATAGAAGAGCAGTAACTTTGAAAGGTGTGGACATTATGAAAGCCTACTACCAAGATAAAATAAAAAATACATATAAAGAAAATAGAACTAAGGACTTTGGAACAAAATTACATACTAAATAAGGAGTAAGAGATGCAGAAGATTAAAATCGGAGATAAAGTAACATTTGTAGTAACTCCCACCGTTTCAGAGGGGCTTTGTACAGGATGTTTCTTTGAAGATGCAGGGTGTGACTCTTGTATTCTAGAAAAGATGGAAGATTTCCCTAATAATAGTATTTTAGTTAAGGAGTGAACAATGTTAAAAAAAGACTTAATAAAACGAATTGAAGAACTAGAGAAAGAGAACCAAGAATTAAAAGTTAAACACCGAAATGAAGTATCAGCCACTTTTGCAGTAACTACAGCTATGCAGATGATTATGGCAAACCAAGTAGGTAACTTTGTTAAACCTAAGAAGGAGGAGATTGTTGTAACTAGGTTTCCTGATGACTTACACAAAGAAAGACTCAAGGAAGCAGTACCTCAGTTTAAGAATGCTAAATTATATAAAGTAGACCAAGAACTTGAAGTTGGGGAAGTTGGTATTATAGAAGGAGTTTTAGTAAAGTGTGTAAAAGAATCAGGCAATGATGACTGTACTAATTGTTGCTTTCAAGGAAAAGAATATAGAGACGAGATTAATATATGTACAGTAGGTTCTTATAAGTATCCTTGTGTAAATGAAGATAGGAAGGATAACACAGGAGTAGTTTATGTTGAGGTAAAAGATGAAGAAAACTAAGATACATAAGGATGATTATTGGTCAGCTATGAACCAAGATGTAAGTACAATGAGTGATAAGACAACAAAGTTTATCTTTACTATGTTACTTGAGTACATTAATAAGTACAATGACTTACATGGTACTTACTTTAAGTTCTTTGAAACAAGAAGGAAAGTAGATAGACAAAGAAGACTAATGAAGAAGGGATTAAGTCAAGTAGCTAACGCAGCCAATGCCCCTCATGTTAGAGGAAGAGCAGCAGATGTTGCAGAGTACATGGAAGTTAATGGTAAACTTATTTGGGTATGGAGAAGAAGGGAACTTAGAAAACTCCATACTTGGTTACAAGATAACTTTCCTCTCTTCTTATTACTTAGAACTGGAGGCAACTTTAGAAACTTTGATGACTTACCACACTATGAAATAAAGCTTGACATTTGGAATAGCTATAGAAACTAAGGAGGAATAATGAATTTTGAACAGAAAGTAGATAAAGTATTAAAGGATCACAAAGAAATGTTAATGGCCAAGAACAAAGCCTATGGTAACTCCGCACTTGAACCAGTAAGAATATTTAGTAAAGTAGATGCTGTAGAACAACTTAAAGTAAGAATAGATGATAAACTAAGTAGACTTGCTAAAGGAACTGACTTTGCAGATGAAGATACAGTAACTGATTTACTTGGTTACTTAGTACTACTTAAAGTAGCTTTACTTGGCGATGACACTAGTACTAAGTTAAAAGAAGTGATGGAGGAGGAACCTTTTTACCTAGTTAGAAATAAAGGAGGAGCCTTAAAGAAGTTTGTAAGAAAGCCAGTTAAAGGGGACTTTGAATGGTATGACCCATACAATAGAGGTATTGATTATAGTAGGCCTTATGATGACTTAGCAAGCAAATATACCTACATAAGTTGGTTAGACTCTCTTCCAACTAAGATAATTAATGGTAAAAAGGTGCTAGAAGAAGACTTAGAAGAAAATGTTTGTGAGAATCCTCCTTACAAAGAGGATGAGTACCTAAAACAAGGTGAAGTTGGTTACATGGAGGGAAAGTTAGTGAAGCCAATTGCTAATGATGGGGAATGTGGAGGTTGTTGTTTTAGAGGAGAAGATGACGAGTGCAAGTCCAATGGAGATGCTGTTTCATATTGCTGTGAGGATGATAGGGACGATGCAACTAACATTGGGTATGTAGAAGTTAAGGAGTAATCTCAGTCATTCTAGGACACTTGGTACTGTTGTGGGTAACTATGATAGTATCAATGTCCTTTCTGTTAGACTTAATACCCTCCTCATGACTTCTTAACTGAGGTAATATCTCCTCAAGTCTTTGTCTATCAGACTCAATAGCATTCTTAATGTTGTTAATAGCAATCTTATTCTCATTATCATAATCTTGTAACTTCTTAATGTTACTTGTCATATCTTTCATACTACTAATAATTCCCTTGAATACATAAGAAACTAATCCTACAATTAAACCAAAGAGGAACACAATAACAGCTATGTACAAAGCAGTAGGTATTTTAGTTAAAAGTTGCTCCATCTAGTACTCCTTAATAAACCTAAGATCTAAAGCTTCTGCTCTTGTGTACCATCTTTGCTCAGGAGAATGCCAGTAGCATCGTACATCCTTTACCTTCTCTCTCACTTCCTCACTAAACATACTTTGAAAACTAGGTAAGTCAGTAAACCCTCTGTTAAACTTCCACCAAAAAGAACTATTCCCAAAATAACTAACTAGTAGAAAGTACTGATGCATCTTGTAGTAGTAGAACCATCTTGTAAATATGGAGTGTCCTTTTCTCTTAATAGCTTGTCTCATTTGTTTCTTGAACTTCTTGTCAGCAAACTTCTTATCTTTCTTAGTGTAACCTTTCCAATAAAGTACATCATGCTCATTAGCAGCTTCTTGAAAGTCTAAGTCAAAGTATGGAGTCATAAACTTATCTATCTTGTCCCCAAGAAAATGACTAAGCCAACTAGGCCTAGCTCCATTACAAATTACTAACTTGTCAAAAGCATTTAAGAAACTTAACATCTCAATATCTCTACTCATATAATCTCCTGAATTGGTAATTCCTCCACAGTTTCAAACTCCATCTTAGTAATATAGTCAGCTATATCTTGCTTTTCTTCTTCACTAATGATGATGTTTCTACATCTGTTAGGCATATCAGAAGCTCTAACTAAATAATAGAAGTACTCTCCTATCTTAGTATATTCTAGTATATCCCCTAAGTTTTGCTCAGCTGTGATTTTAAGACCATGCTTTTGTAAGATCCCTGCTAACTCTTCCCCAACTAAAGGACTTACTAGCCCCTGATAAACTTCTTGTACTAGTATTCTTATATACATTATGACTCCTTTATTGTGTCAATTCTTCTTGACTACCTAAATAAGTTAAAGGCACATGAGCATCTGTGTATACCAAACATACATCTCCAGATATGGTGTCCGTATTACCAACGCTTGTGGTATCTCTCCACATTCTTATTTGTATAATAGAACTAAGATCCAATCCAGCTATGGATATAGGAGCGAAACTAGTAATCTGTACAAAGTCACCACTTCCAGGGTATGTCTTCCTAATCCCTAAATAGTCCGCTTTATCTTGTTCTATCCAGCCTCCTATTACTCCTCCATTTAGTACACGATACTCTACTTTCCAATCTGATAAATTAGTATCTGTTTGAATCCAATGTATGTGCGGATATATGAAGGCTCCTTCGCCTCTATAAGTTTTATGTGGTAATTGGTAATTAGTGATTAGAGCATCTGTATTACTAGATAAATTAGCTCCAGTGTTAAAATTTAAACCACCTTCTGCGAAATTATTGTCTATTTTACCACTAACACTATCAAACCTACTACCTAAATTATACCCACTTACATCCTCAAATACTACATCACCTATCAGCATAGGAGTTTCTCCAGTAGTATGCACTGCTACTGTATTTAATGTATTATTACTTACCCAATCTGTTATAGTTCTCATTTTAACTCCCCAATACCATTGTTACATTTATACTATTTACTACTATATCTAAACCAGCCACATTGGACATAGCTTTAACCTCTATAACATCGCTCGGATATATGGTAATAGTATCATTGTTAGTTAAAGTACTACTTTTATCGCTAGCTACATAGTCACGAAAAGCTATACAACCAGGTACCAGCACTCCGTTTATCCATACAGAAAAGCTTAATTCTGCTGCAGCACTAACTTCTACATACGCACTACCATTAAATAACATAGTAACAGGAGTAGTACCTGTATATGTAGCAACTCCATCAGTGACGCTGAACGCCACAACACTATCTGACACTACTAAATTACTATTAGATACTAAGTACCATTCTCCAGCGTTAGTCAATGTAGCTGTAGCACAAGGAGTAGTCGCATTATATATATTAAATCTAGGTGTCACTGTATTAGCATAGAACACACCTACTTTACTCATCCAATCTTTTATAGTACGCATAGTACCCCCTATTCATCTACCAAAATTATTCCATCTTCGTCAACCATAACTACATCATCTTCATCTACCATTACGAATTCACTGTTTTTTACATCTAAGCATTTTTGAACTTGTAATTTTTCTGCAAGAGATAAAGGAGAACTGTAAAATACAAGATTTTTATGCTCATTTTCTTTCATGTTAGAAAAAGCTATATCTGAAGCATTAAAATTAGTCATCCATTCTGAATAACCTAGAGGGTCTGTAATATCTCCATCTATAACCGCTTTTAAAGTATCGTCCAAGTCTATCTCTGTTTCTGCTCCATTGTGCCATTTTCCTGCCGGATTGCTAGAAGTTAAAGTATATCCTGCTTGAGTAACACTTGCACCAATAGGCACTCTGATTTCTTCCCCTGCTGTTCCGTTTTCGTATAAGTCAAAGCCGTTAATAAAGTTTCTATGATACTTGTCCTGCACAGTGTACAAAATAGGTAATGTAGGATTAAAATATGCTATTTCTTCACCACTTATATCATCGTAGGTATATGGTCCATTTCCTTCTGCAAAACCAACATCAAAGATTTTTCCATCTTGATTTTCTAAGAAAACTCTTACTAATTTTCCTTGCCTAGTTCCAAATTTATATTTATTAAACTGTGTGTAAGTATATTCAGTAAAAGTAGGTGTTCCTACGACTGTTTGCAACACATTATTATCTATAATAAGTTGAACATTAGTCCCATTGTATTTTAGCTCTACTACATGTATCTCACCATCATTATATGCTGCAATATTTATATCACCTTGTACCCCAAACAAGCTCCAATATATCCTGCCATTTGTATGATTAATTGCGAAAGTAGGATTTACGGGGCTTGTACCATCTGCTAATATTGCTGTATTTATAAAGCTTCCAATTTTTAAATTATTCAACTCTGTTACAAAGCATAAGTTTAAGTAAGTAGCATCATCAATCTTAGTTGCTGTTACACCTAGCTTGCTTTGTATTTGCCCATATACTATGCCATCACTATTTAAGCAATTAGAATTAACTAACTGAGCATCATTACTATTTCCACTTTCATCATAGACCACCCCCGTTTCCGAGACTTCTGTGTTACCAAGATATACTGCTTCAAGGTTATCTTCGGCTGTAGAAGGTAGACAGTAAGGAAAGCCTTTAGAGCAAAGTCCTACATAGAAAGTTCCATCGTAGAAGTACTCTGTTTCACTAAGTCCACTATAAAAACATCCTAGCCTTTTATCTTTAATATCACTCATACTCTCTCCTACCAAGCTTTACTGTAATTTATCTTCAAACCTGGAGCTGTTATATCTATTCCACCTTCTGCCACATTACTAAATATGAACATACCTATTTTAACATTTTTTTCTATCCAATTGCAAGTTTGAAATGCAGGAAGAGGTGGGAGATTATCAGTAGCAAGAAGTCCATCCTTAGATAAGTACCTATTCAAGTTTAAGTTGTAATACTTAAGCCCTGCACTCTCATTAACTAAGTTCACTTCAAAGCTAGTTAATATATCCTTATCCCCATAGGTTAAAGAACTATCTAGCAACTTACCTACATAAAACACTTCATTAGGTATAGATGTCATACCTAGAGGATATAGGTTAAACCTAGAAGGTAAACCTAAGTACATGTCAGTATCATCACTTCTAATATCGAGAAACTTCTTAGTTGTTTCTCTAGCACTAAAAGCATACTGAGCTACTTCTGTAGCATCTGAGTGTTGTTCTCTAATAAATACCCCTTCCCCTTCGTACAAGTTAGTTGATATACCTTTACCTAGAAAAGTACCAAGTAAACCATAGTTATCTCTAGTAGGAAACAAATCTTTACTTAAATTAAAATAAGAAGCTCTCCTACCTATAATAGGTGCTGACATATTATTATTAAAGTGGTCTCTAGTACTTCCTAGTATATCCTCATTACCTTGATATAAATCCCCCACTAACTGAGCATAACTTGGTGTATAATTATCAGCATGTAAAATGAAGAAAGTCTTTTGAGAACTTTGGAAACCGCTTTTAGTAACTGTGTTACCACTTACTCCCCCAAATTTGCCAATGGTTATGTCGTAATAATCTACCTCATTAGATGCACTAGGTGTAATAGCATATGTGATCCATTGGTATTTTAAGTACCCAGTCTTATTAGGACTTCCTGAGTCAAAGTCTGTGAACATATCATCCCCTGAACCTGAATAAGAAGTTCCCACCACATTAGTTCCATCTAAAGCACTTTCTATAAAAAAGTCATCAATAGTATTTAAGCTTCCAACAGCACCACTTGCATAAGCATAGGTAAACATTGTTATATATTTTAGTTTTCCTACAGGCATTCTTAGTATATCCCCAGTTTCTAGATAGTCCACTTGGTTAGTGTATACCTCAGTATTTCTAAGAGCTAAAGTTCCTAAAGAATTATTAAACTGAGGTATATTTAAGTTATTACCTGCTGTAGGGTTTGCGAATATATTATATCTTTGCATATTAAACTCCCTTGCCTTTATCTATGAAGTACCCATTAGTATTATTCCACCTAGCTTTAAGTAACAATGGAGATGTCCCCATCCCTGTAAATCTTGAAGCAGATGTAATAACTAAGTTACCATTACTATCTAAAGCTACACTATCTATAGAGAATAAAGAATCTAAAATAGTCATACTAGCTAAGTCCATTATATCCCATCCTACTGTACTTACCCACTCAATTGTGTTACTTATTTTTCTATAGTGAAAGTCTCCATCCTCCCAACCTCTGAAAGGTGGTGTAGGTAGGTCAAACCAATCCCTAACATAAGAAAAAGGCACATACACACTATTGTCATCTATTCTAAAACAAGGAAAAGCTACTCCAACATAGGCTGTCTTTTCAGTCTGTAGTACTAAGAAAGTTACTTCATCATTATCTCTTGTAACACAGTATAAGTAAACTGTGTACTCAGTATCTAAAAGTACATCAAACAAAGCTATGTCTTCAAAAGTATAAAACTTACCAACTTCAATGTCCTCATCTTCAAAAGGAATATCTACAGTTAAAACTCCAACACTTCTTGCATACATAGGCTTGTAAGATGCTAAGATATCATCTGCTACTCTAAGTAAATCTTGTCTACTTTCTATTCCCCACAAAGTATAATCACTCATATCTATATCAATTGTAGTTCCAGTATCTCCACCAAACCCAGTTCTAAAGATAGTTCCAGTTGCATAGTTATCTTCATCTACTTTGTACCTATAAGTCATCTTTAAGTTATACCCTGCATTAAGTTTTTGGAAGGTATAGCCTCTTTCCATAAGTATCTTAGGGTCAACTTCTAAAGCTGTAGTTGTAGTTTCCACTCCTAAAGGTTCAATGGTAACAAAGCTGTAAAGTAGCGCGTACTGTTTACTACCAAGACTCTGTATTGTAGTTGCTTTATCTTTGTTAAAAACTAAGTAACTATTAGTCATCTTTTTTATGACATTAAGTATGTCTGCTAAGTTGAAACTAAGGTTTTCTTCTTCATCATCTTCAATACTAAATAGAGAAGTTGCTGCTAGATTGTAGTTAGGGTACTTCACAGTATCAAAGTCTACTATGCTAGCTATAAACGACATAAATCTACCTAACCTATCAAAAACTAAGTAACTTAGGTCTTGATAATTCTCATATTGTTCTGCTATCTCTTTAGGTATTGCCACATCTTTATCCCACTTGTTAATAACATCACTAAACAATATCTCATATCCTGCACCTACAGAACTTATTTCTTTTACATATAACCATCTAATAGGATAAGTTCCTGTAACATCATACAAGTAACATTCTAAACCTAGCCTTGGAGTTGCATTGTAAATAGTTAAACCTTGATACAATACATTACCTTTACTAGCCCCTTGAAATCTAGACACATCAAATTCATCATATGCAATAGGAACTGTGTTTATACTATTAACAAGTAAAACCTCACTACCTGCTGTTAAGTAGTCCCCTGCTACAACATTGTGTCCTTTTACCACTTGGATAGTTAAGCTATCAGGTGTGCCCCCTGTTGTTTCATCTGCTAAGTATGTTTTATGTAACTGAGCTGAGTGAGTTGCTACAGCATTGTCTAATATGTTATCTAAGCTATCTTTGTCATCAAAGAAAGCTGTAAAGTCTGCTTGCTCAGTATCAAAGTCTCTCATATTTATTTTAAAGTTATAAGCTTGTTCCTCAGTTTCCATAATGGAAATAGTTTCATTACTATCATGCCATGCTATTTTAATTCGTTCCACTAGCTGCTCCTAGTAAAGTTATTGTTACCATGTAAATTTCTTGGTCAGGGTAAACTAAAGTTCTTATTCCACTATCATCACTAATACAAGTTCCATCATCTATTCCCCAGTCAGAAGTGTGGGTAATTTCTTCATCCATCCACTCAGCTAGAATAGTCATAAATTGGTCTAGGTATCTCTTATCTAATCTATAATTATAAGTAAGTCCCATTCTTACAGAGAAGTTAGTAGAGTAAGTCATATTCTTAGTAACTTTGGTTTCCCTTTGCCTATACATATCCTTAATTTGTTTCTCTACAACAAAGCCACCTTGTAAGGAAGCTAACTCATGTACATTAGTTCTAGGTAACTTATACCCCCAAGTAGTTAAAGTATATGTATTAGAGACTCCCCCTAATGGACCAACTATAGCACTCTCAAAGCCTAACAATGAAGCCAAAGTTGCATTACTTATATTAAAGTAGTTTAAGTTAGCAGGAGCTACAATAGTAATAAACTCTGTATCCATAGTTATACTAGTCATAGAACTAAAAGCTAAAAAACTTGTTAAGTGTTCAAGGTATGTCTTCTCCCCACTTAGTGCATGGTATGTATAAGTTCCTGCTGTAGTCCCCACCAAAATTGTTTCCCCAGTAAAGTCATAAGTTTTGTTCTTTGCATATGTAAAATCTATCATTTAGTACCTCTGATTCTTATTAGCTTTAACTGTTGCCATTTGGAATTGTCTCTGACTAGGAAACATAAAAGCATGAATTTCTTGGTTATCTTCTAAGTTACTTAGATTATTAGCATCTCTTTGACCATCTTCTTCCATTCTACCTTGATAAGCAGGTGGTATCATACTTTCACCAGTATACCCTAAACCTAAACCTACTCCAACTTCCAAAGCCCCATAGCCCATTCTTAAAGCTCCTTTAGCAGGATTCTCAAACATATCACTACCACCTTTCCACAAGTCGGTAATACCTTGAGCATAGATTTGACTACCTGCTGTAAGTAAAGCATTACCAATAGCTCTATCTAACCAAACACTATCCTCATAATCTCTTCTTGCATTAAAGTCATCTCTAAGCTTCTGTTGTTCTTGTAACCCTTCTTCTGTAGCTCCATTAATGGTTGCAATCTTCATTTCAAGCTCTTTTTGTTCTCTAGCTTGAGAAGCAGGCCTCAAAAGTCCCTCGTAAGCCACGTTTCCTAGTTCCTTTGATATATTTATCATGTGTTCTAAGGCAGATTTCTGAATAGCTATCTTTTCTTTTTGATAATCTTTCTCTAACTCCGTATCCATTTTTCTAAGTTCTTGCATAGCTTTTATCTTTGAAGTTTCAATAGCAATCAACTCATCTGCTGTTCCACCCGCTAAAGCTAAGGCTACTTGCCTTCTATTATATAAGTCCTCAGTTTCCTGCACAAGTTGGTTTCTCTCATCATCATTGTACATCTTCTTAGCTTGTTTAAAGATATCTTTCTTGTCGGCTAAGAAGTCTTTATTAATATTAGCTCTAATTTTCTTTTGGCTTTCTGCTGATTCGTTATCTATTTCAATTTGTTTAATAGCAGACTCTCTATCAATCTCAATACCTTTCTTTCTCATTTCAGCTTGGTAGTTAAGAGCTTTAGTCATGTTAGAGATAGTATCAGCGTCTAAACCTCTTACACCTAAATCAGTGCCTACTTCTCCAAACTTTCCAGTATTTGTCATCCTTCCTTTAAGTTTCTTTCTTCCTGAGTCAATACCATCTAAAGCTTCTGCTTGTATCTTTAGAAACTTTTTCTCGGCTTCTTTGCCAACTATATCACTAGTTATATCAAAGCCATATACTTCTAAGGCATAAGCTTTAACATAAGCATCATAGTCAGGCTTTTTAACTGTTTTAGCTCTCCCTCTTTTCTTCTTTTCTTTTATTGGAACACACTTAAGTCCTACCTTAACATACCCATCAGGGCAAACTAACTGTTCTATACCAGTTTGTCCACCTTCTGCTCCGATCCCTCTTCGCATTGAAAAAGCTTCTAATTCATCTCTAGTTAAAGGCTTTATCCTTAAGCTACCATCTTTTCTAAGTCGATTTTGTGCTTCAATACTAAGTAAATAAATTTGGTAGGTTTTATCAAATTCATCTTTAATTAACTTAGCACTGTGCTTTTGCCACTTTACTTTAGTTTCCCAAGCATCTACCTGAGCTTGTAAAGCTTTATTGAGTAAGTTTTGTTCTTTAGTTTGTAATACTGTGGTATCTAATCCCATCTTAGCTGTAACTTTGATTAATGCCTGGATAGTTTCTAATTCTTTCTTATGCTTATTAGAATATTCTAGTTGCTTATCAGAAGTCTTCTTCATATACTCTAATACTAAGTCAGCTTTCTTTCTCTCTGTAATTCCAGTTTGTTCCAAGTCCTTGTCAAGCTTTTCCTTCATAGCTTTTAAATAAGCTTCTTTAAGTCTAGTTTGAGATGTGGCATACCTTAAATCCGCATCTTGCTCCATAGTTGTAACAGCTCCAGAGTACTCCATCAGATTGGTAAATCCTTCAACAGCCATCTTCTTCTGCTTATTAAAGAAAATATCTAGTTTATTAAGTTGTTTAGTAAGTCTTAAGTTTTGGTCTATGATTTGGTCTGTTACATCCTCAGATATTCCTCTAATCTGCTTAAGAACTTCCATCTTTCTAGCCATTATCTTATCTTGTTCTGTAAGTTCAGATGTTTCTTTACCTAGTACTTTAGCATAATCAGCATTAATAAGTTCTAAGTCTCTAAAGCCAGGTATTAAATCATCAAGAAGTTTCTTACTTCCTCTACCTATACCTTTCATTAACTTAGTGAAAGCTACATCGAAAGGTTCGTTTAACTTTACAGCTATTCTTTGTGCTTGCTGTGCCAAGTCTGTGAACTCTTCTGGTTTAAAACCAAGCTTCATACTCTCAGCCATGTTTGCAGCAGATAGTAATTCGTGCATCTTAACTAGACCCTTAGTTTCCACCTGAGCTTGCTTTAGAGCATCTATCCATCCTTTTCCTTTTTGTTCTAAGACAGCCATTTGTAGGTTCATAGCCTCTTGTTCTTTTACTGTATCAGCTACAGCTTTAGCATACCCTGCCATTCTACCTACAGCATAAGTAGCCATAGAAAGTTGACCTAGTCTTTTCATTATCTTAACTTCTTCCAAGAGGCCTTTCTTTCTTTTCTCTAAGGCTTTATTAGTCCTAAGAACTTCCTTTCTTCTTTTACCTTCGTTTCTTATATTTTGATTTAGAAATCCATTTATTGCTCTAGCATTCTTTTCTACTTCGCTTCTTCTTTTCTTTTCATCTTTTATATTCTGAGTTAGAAACTTAGATACTTCTTTGGCTTGTTTCTCCTGAGTTTTTAAAGCTTTATTAGTTTCATCTATAAATTTTTCAGCTTCTGACTTACCATTTTTCATGGTAGTACCAATATTTAGTACTGTTCTTATAAACTCTTGAGCATCTAAGCTTAATTCTGTCTTCACACCTTGAGGCATACATTCTCCTACTTTATCCTACCTTTAAGTATAGCTTTTATTTAGATAAAAATCAAGGCTTTTGTTTGGCTTTATCCATAGCTGTTTTTCTAGCTACAGCTTCTTTAGTTGCTAGGTAGTTATCAAAAGTTCTAAATATAAATCTGTCATAGTAAGAAAACTCATGTATATTAGTAGCTTTCTTCAGGAGGTTATATTCTCTGTACATATAGTTGTACTCTATAGCCCACCATACTTTGCAAATATCTGTAGTTAAATTAGGATCTTTAGAGTCAGGAAAGTCAAATACTCTCTTATCTCTCTTTTCTTTGGGAATAAATCCACAAGCATGCAACTTTTGTCTATTATTCTTTATACAGTTGGAGCATCTGAGAGAGCCGAAGTGTCCGTCAAGGATGGCATAGATTTTTTTTTAAGGTTAGTTCTATAATAGCTAAAATAAGTATAGAAGTTAATAAACATATAAAAACATTCCATCAAAGTTAGTTCCTTAGCTTCCACTATGTTAGCCTTAGTCCATTCTACTACCTTAAGTAAGTAGTCAGGAGCTGTGTTCTCTAAGATTCTATCAGTATCAAAGCCACAGTCATCACAACCTTTTAAAGCCTTAGTTATAATTGTATACATTTTATCAACTTGAAACTCCATTATCTCACTAAAGTCTAAGATAGTAAACTTAATATCCTCTAGTGTTTCATCCTTAACAAAGTCCACATTAGGGACTTCTAATTTACCGTATTGCATGTTTCCTCCATCTTCTCTGAGCTAAGTATCTTAAACTCAGCATTCCATTTTACACCATCTTGCTCTAAACCTATAGTAAAACTATCTGACTCAATCTGTTGACACACAGCTCCTAGTACTGTGAAAGCTTGCATAATCATAGTATAAGTTTCCTCAGATTCCATTAAAGCATTGAACTTTTCTTGTTTCTCTTCTACTGTCATAGTTAGCTCCTTAACTTTTTAAACTCTTTAGTAAATGTTTCAGCAGAAAGTATCATTATAGTTTCCTCTACCTTCACAACAAAATCTCCCTCTGTTAATAAGGAAGCCCCTATTTCAGTATCTAATATATCTCTATCTAGTTGCACCTCGTTAGGATGTTCAACTTTAAAAGGTACATTAGGTAAGAAAGCTAGTAGCTTTTCAAATTTGTTTTTACCAGTGAATTGGATTGCTTCGAAGATTTCTCTTTTGACGTATTTACTCATAGTTAGCTCCAGTTAGTTCACTCCATGTAATAAAGTGAGGGCAGAGGAGCAAACTAAAAACTACCCTCAAATTACTATATCCTACAATGTAGGAAAAGTCAAGATAAATTATGCATATGTTTGTGGAAAAACCATTAGAGGTTCACTTGTTACCCAAGAGTTTACATTCAACATACAATCAATAGAGTCATAACTATCTACATCTTTTAAACTTACATTAGTGTACTTAGTAAAAGGACTATAAAAAGCAAAGTCTTTACTTGAAGTAAAAAATCTACATGAGTTAGTAGTTCCATCATCAGCACCCTCATAAATCTTAGAGAAGTTTACTAAGTTATCAGCATTATGCTCTACAGATATATTCCCAGTAATGTCAGGCTTAATATACCACCCACCAATATTGTTAATACATCCACTCTTAGTAATAGGTTCAATAGTATTCCCAAAGTTTAACTCAACCTTGTAAGGAAATTCCATCTTATAAACACTATTAATAAAGTCATACATAGTAGAAGTTTGAAAGTTAAACACAGTTGGATTATCCACTTCTTCTGGTGTAATAGTTCCACCACTTGGAGCTGCAAGAGCTAACTTAGTAACGGTATCTACTTTCTGTACTATAGCTGCTTGAATTTCAAAGTCAATTACTGCTTTACCATCAGTTGCAATACTAAAACTTCCTTTTAAAGAAGCTCCTCTAAATACAGCCACAGTATCATCTTGATATACAGCTACAAATTGGTAAGTCTTACTCATATCAGGTACACTTGGTCTTAAGTAAGAAGCTTGATGCAAAGTCCCAGTTAAAGAAGCTACTTCATATCTACTTACTTCATCTAAACATACTTCTTCTGCAAAAGTAACACTTACATCATCATCAATACTTGCAATTCTGTTAAAAGCTAAGTATGTTCCTGCTGTAGTTACAAACTGTACAATATCGCCTACTGCTAAAGCACTAGTATCTGAGGAAAGTAATGTAACAATACCACTTGTTACGGATACTGCTGTAATACTTGCAGAGCCAGTTTTAGGTACTAATGTTCCAATAGCTGTTCCAAGAGGTCCACTAAATGTCCCCATTAAAGAACTACCTAGATTCTTTTGGAAAGTAGCTCCACCATTGTCTCTACCACTTGCATGATCCTCACTAAGTACTCTACTTTTGTTCATGTATAAGGTTGTTAAATCCTCTGGCTCATCATCCACTGAAAATTCAGCCATAGCCACTTCTTGAAAATCTGCTGCTGGGTCATAAGCTTCCCCAAAGTTAGTCTCTTCTTTCCAGTACAGACTTTTCATTGCTTTAATTGTTCCTGCCATAATATCTCCTATTATTCTGTTAGTCTAATCTTTATTTCTAATACCATATTGTATTCTAATGTTTGGTTATCAAAGCTATCTCTCCTAGAAGTAAAGATAGAGTCTATCGCATTATAGAAAGCAGGACTTACTAAGTCCTCATATTCTTCCACATCTGCTAACTTACTTTTAATAGGAATAACCATGTTTTCATAGTTTCCGTTCTTTTCACTTTGAATAAGACCATATGTCCAATTACCTATATCTAAAGCCATGTAGTTACTCACATACTCCAAGCTTAAATGTTCATTAAGTATATCTATCAACACAGCCTTTAACTTCTTCTTACTATTTAAAATCATATTGCTCCTATGCCCTTGGTGTCCACTTAAAGGAGTATGGTTCAGCTCCTTCATCTATCACCTCAGGGTTTTCTATGGTTTCATCAGTTTCTACTTTAATAAGGTTACTTATCTCAGTTTTGTGGTCTATGTAGTCTTGTTTTGACTCTTCATACAAATCAGTTCCCTTAGTAAGCCACATAATCATCTTAAGTACTATTAATTCCCTAATTTGATTCATATCTAAATATCTAAAGAAATCAGGTTTATAAGAGAACTCAGCTAAAACAGACTTAATAGCTTCATCATTCTTTGCCTTTATATCCACAGTACTACTTAGTTCATCATACCTTGCTTTTAAACCATCAAAGCTAATTCTAACATTACTAAAAGATACACTTACAATTAAAGCTTCCTGATTATTAAACTTATATAAACCTTCTTCCAAATCTATTGTTTTAAACACACTAAAGTTTTCTTTTATTATAATAGTTGTATTTAGGTTTTCTTGTATCTTTAGAGAAGTTTTATACCTCCCATTACCTGCACTAACAATTGTATTCATAACAAAAGGAGAAGTTGTACTACCAATTAAGATGCTATCCCCAACTTCTAAATCATCAGCACTTGAGAACTCAAATGCTTGTTCCACAGTACCACTAAGTGTCCTAGGAGCTGTAACAGAGTATAAACTAGTGGACACCTCTACACCATTAGAATCCTTAAGGGGTAAGAACACTTCACTAATCTTATATGTGTCAGTAGGCATCATTATATACATCTAAACTCCTGCAAATATTTTATTCATTTCTTTAATAACTGTCTGCTCTAATGTCTTAAAAATAATACCTTTCCATGTAAACACTAACCAGTTCTTATATCCACCTACTCCAAACATTGCCATCTTAAGGTTATTAGGTTTTTTAGCTCTATCAGTAATGTAGATAGTAAACCCAGTAGGCTTAGTCTTATACTTAATATTATTAAGTAAGCTACCACTCTTAGTAAAGTTTACATTAGTAGTATAACCATTTTGTACCTTCCACTTAGTATAACTATCTTCATAAGGTAACATAGCTTGCCCATAAACATTCTTAGAGCTTTGGATAGTATTGATAATGGTATCTCTAACTTCTTCAGCTATAGCATCCATAAACTTAGGGTCAGCTAAAGCATTCAAAGCCTTAATCAGTCCACTATCATCTATGTTAATACTCATTTTCATACTTTATCCTACACTATCCTACATTTACATTATAGTTTGTAATTAATAGTTTGTCAAGTAGTAAAAAGGGGGCTAAGCCCCCTAAGTCATAACTAAGTTATAAACTTTAATCTAAGCCTCTGGAACAACAGCCTTAACAATATCAATAGCAGAATCACAAACCATGATACTTCTATCATAAAGAGTAATTCTTAAACCTGCTTCTTTGTTTCCTGAGTTTGCTAAAGTAGCAGGAATCCATTCAACATCTACAGATAGTCCATTAGTAGCTTCCCCTAAAGGAGTTACAAAAGCCATTCTATAAATCTTATGGTTCTCACCAAGTAAAATCCAGTTGTCTGTACTATCACTACCATTATAAACATCACAAGCTTTTACACTTAATCTTTCAGGTAAAATACTGTCACCTGCTGTTCTGTGTAAAGTATTAACACTTAAGTGTGGTAACATAATACTTTCAGCCAAAGAAAAGTCACTATTATGTAGTAACATAACTGGCTTAGAAGTCATGTAGTCAGAGTTTCTAATATTCTTCTGCTTACCTTGTAAGATATTAACAGCAAGTTTAAATTCATCCACAGTTAAAGCGGCATCAAGCTTGTTATCATACGCCCATTGCCCAGTAGTTCTGTTAGATGCTTCATCAACTGGGTTTAATCCAAGAGGTTTTTGCCAAGCAAGAGTAGGAGCATCAAGGGTAGAAAGCAAGTGTCTAACTTGAGCTCTTCTAGTATCTTTCATATCTAAGATTAACTTTCTTAACTCAGGAGCAAGAGCATTACCAATACTCATCATTACATTGTTGGCAACCTTAGTCCCACTACCATTAACCATCTCTTTAGAGATATTGAAAAGATGTAAAGAATCTCTAGGAATAACAAAAGCAATCCCATCACTTTGTGGAAATCTGTATTCATCCTTAACATATGTTCTGTCTTCATAGTTAGCAATATAAGTAGCAGCCATAGCACCATACTTATCAGCTGTAGTCACAACATTACCATCTTTATCAGTAAATCTTTCAACAGTTAGTTTTTGAGTACTAACAATTTTCTCTTCGGATAAAACATCCACGATATCTCTGATTCCGGAGATACCTTCTACTAATTCCTGCATAGCAATCTTTTCTAGTTGCTGTTTTACATCTACTGCCATAATTCCTCCTTATAGCTTATAATTTATTTATCAAAAGAATATTCTTCCTTTGGTTTCTTACTAACTTGCTTTTCTTTTGGAGCATCTACAAACAATGCCATGTTATCATTTAACTTAGCAATAAGTTGTCTTACTGTTCCACTAACTGTTAAGTCTTTCCATCTACAGATAGCTTTAAGTTCTAACTTAGTGTAATCTTCCCACTTAGTTCCATGACTTAAAATAGTAGACTCTTGCTTAGTAACTATACCCTTTTCATCATCTAAAGTAATGTCCATCTTCCACACTTTAAAACAGAATTGAGATAACTCATAAAAAGTCATATCTTCTAGATACATCCCATAGTCACTTAGTTCTGCTTTAACTTTGTCTAAACCTACTAGGTCAATTAAATCATCTTTGTACTCTAAGTATCTTCCTCTGTTATAGTAAGCATTAGTCTTGTGAGCATAACAAGCAAACTCATCTAATCTAGTAGCTTTACTATGTGCATATGCAGGCCAAATACCTTTGAATATCTCAGGGTCTGTAATACTTATCCAATCAGGGTTTTCTTCAAACTCGGATGGTTTCGGTAACAAGGTAGTTCTTCTTTCCTTATCATATAGTGATAAACTATATCTTGTATGGGTAACTTCATCAAATAGCTTAATACTCTTAAATTTTCTTTCATTCATTATTTTCTCCCTTTAGCTTTGTTCCACTCAGTCATGAAGTCTCCCTCTGTATCAATTCCATCATTAGGTGTTACATCATGCTTTGTTCTTACAGGTTTATTAGTTACTCCCATAGCACTCATTAACTTAGCTGTCTTGCTTAGTTCATCATTACTATAAGTACTAAGGTCTATACCTTTCTCTTTTAAACCTTCTAAAGCTTTCTTATCAAACTTATCTAAGATACTACTTCTTTCTAAGTTAGCATTCTTTTGTTCTAATGCTTCAATTCTGTCCAAGGCTTTCTGTAAAAGTTCTTCCTTACTATTGTCTACCTTAGGAGGGACTTCTTTAGTTTTAGCTTCCTTTTCCTTCTTAATTACTTCCTCAGCTTTTGTGTGAATAACATCCACATCTACCTTTTCATTACCAAGGTCTATCTGAGTTTCCTCAGTAGTGTCAGTCCTAGTACCTAAGTCAGTACCTGCATCGTAAAATCTCTTCCACTTCATTTAAGCTCCTTCTTTACTATTACTTACTACTTTGGGGGCTGTCTCCCCTGCGGGTGTAGTTTGAAACCCATTCTTTAAAGCTGTGTCCCCAACTTGAGTCCTTAAACCTTGTTCTTCCATGTTAATAGGAGGAGTTAGTCCAAGTTCCTTAATTAATGTTTCAGCTACTTCTACAGTTACCTTATTTACATAAGCATAACTTTGTGGATATGTCCAATAATGGTTAACATACATTGCTGTAGCATATTCTAAGTCATTCACTGGATCACTAGCTAATGCTAAATCATGGAAAACTATTCCATTATATTCTATTTCTAATTTATATACATTCTTAAGAATATTAACTATTCCTCTTTCATACAATCTTGCAGGTACTTTAAAGTTATTTCTAGCTTTGTTTATGTAACCTAGTTCTACTTTCTTAGCTTCCCCACTTTCTATTCTCATTTGAGCTACAATAGAGTTCTTATCTACACCTTCATGTAATGCAGCTTGTTCTAATATAGTACTATATATAGTAAATAAGTCCTTAAGTACAGTTATATCCCCAGTATCAAATACTTCAATATCATCTAGTAACTCTAGCTTCAATGCAGAAGTTGAACTACCTACATTTCTAAGTACTTCTTGTAGCTTATCATTACTCATACCACTTTTTACTATCAACTGATTAAGCAACTTAGGAGAAACATTAAAAAATCCCCAGCTTAACATAGTAATATAATCTCTTTGTAACTTAGCTAATTCATGCGGAATAGCTCTCTTAATTCTATGACTTCTCCACTCAACAAAAGGAAAATCATCAAGAGTATCTGTTTCAGGAATAGTTACTAAACCATTTTCTTCCATAGTCTTAGAGTAATCCATCTCATTAAGTAAGTTCTCCATAGAAGTAGGTTTTACATTAACATATACTACTACTTTGCTTACTTTCTTATTTAGTAAAGCATCTGTGGTGTTACCTATATAATCATTGTAGTTTGTATCAATAGTTATACCTTGGTTTTGAGTAGCATCATCAGCATTAAAAGTTGCATTATGAACTACAGACCTATCTAAGTTATCCCCTTTTTGTTCAGGAGTTAACTCAGTATTATAAGCAACTAAGTCCCCTTGAGCTGTGTACTTAAAATCTTGCTTAACATAAACATATGTTGTTCCATCACTTACTCTTAAGTACCACACATCATTAGGTACATCATGAAAGTACATTGTAGCATCAAGAGCTATAAAGCTCACTTTACTACCATCAAAATTTACCTGAGTGGCAGAAGCTTGGAATAAATGATGATACCTTTCTGTATACATCTCTGCTAAGGTCATTTCATCTTGGTCAAACTCTATACCTTCTGCTTTAAACTTAAGTTGTCTTTCAAAGCTGTTACTAAATAAACTTGCTTTCTCATTAATAAATCTATGAAAAAATCTAAGAGGTAACATTGGAATTTGTCCTGATAGAGAACTATATAACTCAGATATATTATCTTCTATTAATTCTTTGTCAGTAGAGTAATAAGCATTCAATGCGTCTGATAACTCCTTGAAGTTTGGCACATTTGCTATTCCCTTTTTACTGTCTGTCATGAACTCTCCCACTTTATCCTACATTTCATTATAGTTTGCTTTAAATAGTTTGTCAAGTGTTTTCTAATAATCAACTCTTTGGACTCCACTGTCTTGTGAGAATAAGTATCTGTATAAGTAAAGTAGAGCATCAGCTGTATGTGAAGCCACACCTTTATCAATCTTGTCACTTTCTTTTCTATAGCTAGCAGACATTAAGTCTCTTCTAAGTTGCAAGTTATCTTTGTTAATATATATTTGGTTGTTTTGGAAAGCTATTCTAATTGTAGCTCTAACTAAATGTGGGTCTTTATTATAAATAGGTAATACTTTAATACCCACTTTCTTAAGTACATTATTCCAATCATGTTGTGGGCTACCTGCTTGGTAAGCTCCACTCATATCTCCTGCAACTGGAACCCCAAAAAATCCTTTTTCCTTAAAAGCATCTGCAATTTGATACTCGTCCATACTAGTTGTTTTAATTAAGTCATATAGATATAACTTTCCAGTTCCTTTATGTTGGTAAGCAAAAATAAAAGCTGTAGCACTACTACCTCCACCAAAGTCAGCTCCAACAACTTTATTATACTCAGTAGCAGGGAAAGACTTTTTATATAGGCTTTTAAGGTTATCATCATCAATAGTTTGCCAAATAACACCTTCTCTAGTTTTAGCAGGGTTAATATCAAGCTCTCTAGCAATAAGTACTTCATCTTGGTTCATCTTACTTCTTTGTTGGTTGTACCAATCTGTATTACATACTGGATTATCCTTCCAATCTAAAGTAACAAAGTCCCACTCCTTAGTATCATGTTGTTCCCATATTCTGTAGAAAGGATAGTCCATACCTCTATAAGTAGAAAAGATAATCATTCTGTTTACAGCTGTGGAGAAAGACCCAAAGATACTATCTGCATGGTTAGGAAATAAATCACAAACTACATCAAGCTCATCAATAAGGATCATATGCCCTGCAAACCCAACTGATGTGGACTTACCAAGAACAGCTCCTGTAAGAGAGTTGTTATTAGCTATTATAGTTTTCTCAGCTCTAAGATACTGCTCAGTAACTCCATTCCAAAATTGCTTCTTATCCTTCCAGTCCTTAGCTACAAACATACTCATATCAAAGTACCAAGTAACCCTACCAAATGTAGAGTTGTACCCAATATCAGCAGCTCCACCATCTAAGGCGGCTAAATCTTTATGTGTAGCAAAGAAAGTTAAGTTCTTACCATGCTTTAACAGCCAAGCCATATATAAAGATGTAAAAACACTTGCACCTTGTCTTCTAGACTTCTGTATGTGTACATGCTTTTTACCATATTGTAACACATGCATTAACTTTAGTTGTTCAGGGAAAGGAAGTATTGGTAAGATTGCATCTTCTGCATCAGTAGTACTTCTGTTAATGTCGTTTGAGTAACCTTCTAACAAAGTATCAAACAAGAATGACTCACTACATAGTTGTTTAACCTCAGCATAGAGTACTTTGTCCTCAAGGATAATAGCTCTAATCTGTTCTCTCTTAGTTAAATACTTTTTACTATATTCAAAGTACTTTTTATTTAGTTCTCCTAAAGTATACTTATTTTTGTCCTTTTGAAGTTGTTCAAAGAAAGGTAACCAAGATTTTAGATATATAAAGATGTCGTTTGCTTTAACTCTTGTCATGTAGTTCCTTTCTAAGGTTTCCTACTTCTACTAACCTTTGTCGCATAATTTCAGCAAATTCCCTTTTACCTTGTAGTAGGTATTCTTCTATAAGTCCTTTATACCTTGCCATAACATTAGTAAGTTCTTTAATAGTTCCTTTAATATCTTGAGACTCTTTAAGCTTTCTCCATATAGTTTGCTGTTTAAGTCCTCCATCTTGAATGTGTTGACCTATTTCTCTCTCATTTATCATTTTGTACCTCGCATAAAGCTATTACTAAGTTTAATTGTGCTTTGTAAATATCTACCTCTGCTCTTTCAATAGGACTCATAGCTTCTAAGGTTGCATTCTTAAAATCTTCTTGGGATTCATATAAATAATATGTCATAGTTTGCTCCTACTTTGGTACTTCTGTTAAAAGAATGTCTTTAAGCTTCTCTTGTCTAATTGTTTCCTCTAAGGATAAGTCAGCTCCAGTCTTCTTAATATCAAATAGCTTAGAAATGTCAGTCTTATCAAGTTGGGTAAGTTTATGGATGCTATCTAAAGCTTTTAAAGCTACAGCAGCTCCCTTAGTTGTACCTTCTTGCATAGCTTCCTGGTAGATAAACATGTATCTTTCAAATAAATTAGTAACTTGATCTTTAGGATTACTTAGAAATGTAGTTATTAAGGATTCCTTGTACTCAGCTAACTTTGTTTCTACATCACTAACTTCTAAGGTTAAACCTAGTTCTTTGTTAATAATGTTAGCTATGGCTTCAGCATCCCAGATACCTTTATTTTTATTTTCCATAATAATTTGGTATATTCTACTGTTATTATCCACTTCCCTTTGATGTCTTTTCTTGGCTAGGTCATGTTTAGTTTCTTTTTTTGGTTTGGTTAAGTCATTCATGCATTATCCTCATAGTTGCTCCTATGTAGGATAGTAACATACATGTACTGAATTGTCAAGAAAGGTAGTATAAAAAGAAAAGCCCCTTGGAACATACTCCACTTTCAGGGAATAGAGGTAGGGGCTAAGGTATATTTTTTCGTGACAGGAATATACAAACCGCCCAACAGTTTCAGTCATGTCAGAGGACCCATTGTTTCTTTTTACACTTCTAACAACGAAAAGAAGTCCTCACCTATATTTCAAGGGTCACAGGTCTGGCGGGTCGCCTAGGAATCGAACCCAGATTATTAGCTTTGGAAACTAACGCTCTACCATTGAACTAACGACCCAGAAAGCCTTTTTGGAGTGTAGGCATTAACACTGGAAGACATCTTCAGGTCTTACCTTCCTCTTGGTCTAGGATGGTGGACTCGAACCACCGACCCCCTGCATCCAAAGCAGGTATTCTAGCCAACTGAACTAATCCTAGATAAAAAGCACCTCAAGGGATACGCCCCAAGTAAAAGGTATCTACGTCTCTACGGTGCTTTGGTGTGTTAGGTAGGAATCAAACCCACTATCTCTCCCTCAGCGGGAGTGTCTTCTCCGTCGACCTCTAACATTAATACTATATTATACTTTATTAGGTTTGTCAAGGGATTTTTTGCTTTATTTTGTAATTAGGTAAAATTTTTATTTAAGTTGTGCTATGCAGGTGTGTGAGATATAATAATTCCTTCTTCAATCCCAATTGCATCTCCAACTGCGATAGTAATTACGCCATCTGCGATAGGTGTTACAGCTGGAGAAGCTACTCCTACTCCGTTTACTACCTTTAAATTGTATGTACCATCAGGTAAACTAGAAACTCCTACTAAATCTTTGCCCCATCCCATTCTAATATCTGCCATTTTTCCTCCAAAGAAAATCATATATATACTACATTATAACTAATTCTGCAGCTTTGTCAAGAGGCAGGGAGTGTCAAGGTTTTATTTGCAGAAAGTTAGAAAAGTGAAAAAAATTTGGAGAGGGTAGAAAAATACTCTCCCACTTTGTGATCTTAGGGTGGGTGTCTGACACTGTGTTACAAGGTAGTACATAGTAACACATAGTTACACATAGTTACACATAGTTACACATAGTTACACATTGTAACCCGAGGATATCCTATAGACTTAGTAGGAAATTAAGAATCCCTGGCTGTGTTACACTGTGTTACAAGGTGAGCAATAGTTGCAGCTTATCACACATATGTATATAATGTAGGACAAATACACACATAAACATACAATGTAGGATAACTTTAGCTAATACCCTACTAAGTCACTAGGTTATGTAGTATATGGCAATATCTTGGTGGTTTAAGTAATACCCTAGTAGCTTAGTAGGGATTACACAAATAGCATAGTTTAATGAAGTATATAATAGCAAGGCTTAAAATGGTGCTTTAAATCGTTGTTTGTGGTTGTAGATGATAAATTGTGTACATGGTAGGGATAAGAACGATAAGAGGGGGCGTTTTGGAGCTTTGAGGGTATGTATAGGGCTTGTTAATAGGTGGTATATGATATAGTATGCAGCAATGTGGGTAGTATATAGCCTTGTGGGCTTGTGTTTATGCGTGCTTGCGTGCTATGTGTCAAAGTTGGTAGTATGCAGCTTGTAAGATTGCTTGCTAGAAAGTAGTATAAAATAACAGTTGTTTGACGATTTCAAATTTAATACAAGATTTTCGTATTCTTTTTATATAAAAACTTTTTTTTTTTTTTTTTTTTTTTTTTTTTTTATTTTTAAAAAAAAAATAATGATTTTTTTTTTTTTTATAAAAAAATTATAAATATATTTTTTTATTTATTTTATTTATTTTTATATACAAAAAAAAGAAAAAAATTT
>Ga0193965_1000074_pt1 | contig 37548 bp, 35 predicted proteins | sample FB_8_MG_FD_140330 | JGI IMG/M metagenome (GOLD analysis project Ga0193965, IMG submission 140330) | Microbial mat bacterial communities from the Broadkill River, Lewes, Delaware, United States - FB_8_MG | ecosystem: Environmental > Aquatic > Freshwater > River > Microbial mats | place: USA... | reverse complement strand
CTCATCCATACCATTGTGCTTAAAAGGGCTATTTTGTCTGATAAAGTAAACCCAATTTGAGTATTTTCTGGTGCTCCACGTCTATCTACATATAAAAGTGCAGAGATCCCATCGTATTTGTATTTGAAAAAATTAAAAAGCGTATGGGCAGTGAAATGGTACTCAAAATCTATTACGCTACTTCCGATAAGCTTGGTATCTGGAAACTTTTCTTGCTTTACATCGTAGGCAGTTTTATAAAAATTATTATACTCATCGACACTAAAAAATCCCCACTTAGTTCTATTAATAGTTGTACCAATTTCAAAAATATCAACATTTTTGTGGAGTTGTTCAAAAATTTTAGAGATATTTTTTTCAAAAAGAGTTAAATCTTCTATATTTTCTCTATCTTGCATCACTTTAAGGATGATTTTTTTGTTTTCACATTTGTGTATAAAAGTTTTTAACTCTTCTAAACTCTCCATCTCCCATAGTTTAAATCTTAGTAAAATGGTATTTACATCTAAGTCTTCTAGTAGTTCTAAACTTAAATCACTTTCTCTTTGAAAATCGATCACTAAAGAGAAAAAATCAGCTGAATGGATAGTTTTACGTTTTACAAAAGGCATCATAACAATTGAGAGAGGCAGTGCTACTAAAGAGATTGCAAAGGTTTTTATAATTGATGGAATAGCTTTCTCTCTTAGCGCTTTTTTTAAAGTTTTATCCTTAAGTAATCCTGCTTGGTCTGAATAGTTATCCCAATTAAATGGCTTTTTCAATACGAAATCCTTTTGATTATTAATGGTAAAATTATACTGATATTTTATGCTTTTAAGCATAAAGTTATATAATTTCATCTAACATAGAAAAGGTCACTTAATAATGAAAATCTGTATTGTCAAACTCTCTGCTATGGGTGATATTATTCATGCTATGGTCGCGTTAGAATTTATAAAAAAACATCTTCCTGACTCTACTGTTGACTGGGTTGTTGAAGCTGGCTTCAAAGGTGTGTTAGAGAGTAATCCACATATAGATAATATTCTTCCAGTAAATCTTAAAGCAATCAAAAACCAAAAGAGTCAAATTTTTTCACAAATTAAACTTGTAAAAGAGTATGCAAAAAATGATTATGACATTGTGATAGATGCACAAGGATTACTAAAATCTGCGATTGTAGCTAAACTACTTGGAGCTAAAGTGATAGCCGGATTTGATAAAGAATCAACCAGAGAGGGGATAGCTGCATTTTTTTACAATAAAAAAGTAAGTATCGCTTATGATGAAAATACAATTGATAGAAACGTTAGAGTGATTTGTGAGCCTTTAGGGATAAAAGTAAGCAGTGAAGAGATAATTAATAAAACGAAGTTTTTATATTTCAAAGAGGAGGAATCCACTCCCTTAAAAGATGAGTATAACCTAGTAGTTATAGGTTCCACTTGGGAGAGTAGAAATTATCCTAAAGAAAAGTTTGTAGAGCTTATAGAAAGATTACAAATTCACACTTATGTAGTGTGGGGAAGTGATGAAGAGCATGAAAAAGCTTTATGGATGCAAGAGCAATCTGAACTTGTAGAGATTTTGCCAAAGGGGAGTTTAAACACTCTTAAAAAAGTGATTTCAAATGCCAAACTTCTTATAGGTAATGATACAGGCCCTACTCATATGGCATGGGGTTTAAATGTACCATCAATTACTATTTTTGGACCAACACCAACAAATCGTGTATATGTGACGCCATTGAATAAGGTGATTAAATCAAGTAGCAAGATAGACCATTATAAACTTAATAAAAATGATTTTTCAATTACTGAGATTGAGGTGGATGATATTGTAAAGATTGCAAAAGAGTTACTAGTTTAATGAAGTTTATTCTGTTTTGTAATCTTCCTTATGCATTTGGAATTTTAAAACCCTTAGAAGAAGAGATAAAAAAAAGAGGGTATGAAGCTCTTTGGTATGTTCCTGACGCCATTAAGGAAGAATTTCCATATAAAAAGAGTAATCATACATCTTCAGTGAAAGATTTAAAAGCATATAATTCTGACGCCATACTTGTTCCTGGTAATGAAGTACCCCATTTTTTAAGGGGTGTAAAGGTGCAAATATTTCATGGTTTAGCTGGGGAGAAAAAAGGACATTTTAGAATTCGAGATTATTTTGATCTGTATCTGACACAAGGTCCCTATTTTACAAAGAGGTTTGAGGCCTTAGCGAAAAAACATAAAAACTTTCAAGTTTCTCAGACTGGTTGGTGCAAGTTGGATGATTTATATACTACTTCACAAGAGACACTAGATATGAGAGAAAAATTGCTGCTAGACAATGGCGTCAAGCATATAGTTTTGTATGCTCCAACATTTTCCCCATCTTTAACATCAGCAGATAAACTAATCTCTACAGTTAAGAGATTGGGAGATAGAGATAATATCTTAGTTATTGTAAAGTTTCACGATAAGATGGATAAAACGATTATAGAGCAGTATCAAAACTTAAATGTTGAGAACCTACTAATCTCAAATGAAAAAGATATAACAAAACTTCTACAGATATCTGATCTGATGATAAGTGATACATCTTCAGTCGTTTATGAGTTTATACTTTTAGATAAGCCGGTAGTTACATTAGAGAGTAAATCGGAAAATATTAACTGGTTAAATCTTACTGATGTAAATAAACTCGAAGAATCTGTAGTGAGTATTTTAGATGGAAATGATGAGTTTATAAACAGACGCCATCAAACGATTAAGGAGTATCATCCTTATGATGATGGAAACTCTTCGGTAAGAATGATTAATGCTATAGAGAGTTATATACAAGAGTATGGAGTACCTACAAAAAGAGATATTCCATTTCACCGTAAAATAAAAATAAACAACAAGTTCGGATGGTTTGTTTAGGATATGTTACAATTAAACTTATTAATAGTTATGACAAAATTTAGATAGATATGATTAAAGGATTTATATGTCAAAAAAAATAGTAGGATATACAACAGGGGTGTTTGATATGTTTCATGTTGGGCATCTTCATTTGTTAAAAAAGGCAAAAAATCATTGTGATTACTTGATTGTCGGAGTGAGTACTGATGAATTAGTTCAGTCATATAAAAATAAAACACCTATTATCCCATTTGAAGATAGATTAGAGATTATCTCTTCTTTAAAGTTTGTTGATGAGGTTGTCGCTGTAACACATAGAGATAAGAAAAAAGCAGCTGTTGATGTTGGTTATGATGTACTATTTGTTGGGGATGATTGGAAAGGAAGTGATATTTTTAATGACTTAGAAGAGTTTTTGAAACAATACAACGCAAAGGTACATTATTTCCCTTATACAAGTGGTGTTTCATCAACTCAGTTTAGAGCTATATTACAAGATATTAGTGATAATAATCCTCACTAAATATCTCCTTTTAAGGCCTTGTCGTCTTTAAAGGTGTTCCACTCTTTGACTGGAGTTTTCCAGTCGCCATATCTACATGTTAAATACTCTTCATAAAGTTTAGGAATAAGATAATCTTTACCATCAAAATTATGTTTGATTGTTTCATCGTAGTAAAAAGATTCTACTGACTTTTTCTTTTTGCCAACTTGCCAAAAATACTCGTTATCTTTTTTAAATTTTATAAAAATATCTAAAGCAACTTCACCCCTAAAGAATAAAAACTTACTATTTCTTACCTTTACAAGTCTTTTGATACCCTTTTTGAATGGAGCATCATCTTTTTCAAACTCTTTAAATCTTACTCTATAGTTGAGTGATTTCACAATCTCTATAAGTTTGTCGTAGTGTTCCTCTTTTACTGATATATCCATATCGTTATCCCAAGGAAGTAATCTATTCTCACGAATTACTCCAAGTAGAGTTCCACCTTCTAACCAATACTCTATACCATTTTCATCAAGTAAATCTGTTACATCTTTAAGCATCTTAAGTGCTATGACGCCATTCTTTCCCTCTAGTGTATGTTTTCCTGCCATTTTATCCCTTTATTTTTTTAAGTCGTTTTTTATTAGTTAAATATCTTTGTTGCTCGTTGAGGTAAAAATCAAATTTTTCACTTAAAATTAAAGAGTCTATACCTGAAATCTCAGCATAATATTTGATTATGAAATTATTGTCTTCCTTGTTCTTAGTTAATTTTGCCATACTTTTCATTCGTAAATCTATATTAAAATCCTTAAATTGCATCCTATTAACATCGATAATATAAAAAATGTAATTATTATCTACTTTTTTAACCAAAATATTTCCAGGTGAATAGTCAATATGATACACCCCTTTTTCATGCAAGTTAAATGTAAATTCTGTAAAAAGTGTTAATATCTTTTCTCGATCCTCAAATGCTTTATCTTTAAAAACAGCTCTAATCTCAAAGTCATAATCAAAAAAATCACTAATGTAGTAACTCTCTTTAAAAAATAGTTTCTCTCTAAATTCAATGTAAGCTATAGGAGAAGGAGTATTCACATCTAAGTCCAAAAGTTTTAGAGAGTTTTTGTAAGAGCGTTTTGCTTTTGATTCTCTAAAAAAGTTATACACAATCTGATTAAGAAGATGGGGAACTTTAAAAGATTTTACTGCATATTGATCTGATTGATAGGTAATTACTTTTATTTCATTTCTTTTTTTAAAAAGAGTTTTGTTGGTATCGTAAGTGAAATACTCTTTTATATTTAAAGCTAATTCATTAAACTTTGTATCTATTGTTTCATATATCATGAATCTCTCTTTGATGCTAATTTTTTTAATGTGACTTCATAGATTCTTTCTGAAACCTTTCCATCAATTTCGCCACACAAATCTTTACTAAATTCGAGTCTTTTTGTTTGTAACTTATTTGGATTTTGTATCGCTTCTTTTACATACTTTAAAGTCTCTTCATAATTGTTAGCATTGTCTAAAATAGCTCTATAAAACTCTTTGCTTTTATCGATTCTTTGACTTAGTTTCCACGGCATAAGATAGTAGGACCAGCGCAGTTTAAAGTATCTATTCGATATCACTGGTTTATCAAGCGCTGCAAACTCGAACATTGCTGAACTCTCATCACTGATCATAATGTCAGCAATTGCTAAAAAAGGAACTAGGTTGTACTCCTCTAGTGGTAAAACACTGCAGTTGTCAAAATCATCCCATAAAGCAAGTTTTTGCAATTGTTTTTTGTACTTTGCTCTCTCATAAGTAAGATAATGGGGTTTTACTAAAATATTACAATCTTTAAAATCATCAGGAAACTTATCTGACATCTTCTCTATAGAAGAGGGAAAAAAAGTAGGTGCATAAAGAATCGTTTTTTTAGATTTATCAAGATTATATTTTTCAAATAATTCCTCTTTATTCTCTTGTGTAAAGTTTACAATCTCATCAAACTTGCTAAATCCAACTTGTGCTAATTTATGCTCAAACTGAGGGTAGAGAGTTTTTAATGTGTTGTATTTTTGACTTCCTTCAACTAAGTAGATATCAAAATATTCAATAGAGTTAAAAAATGAGGTGGATTTTGTTCCTATACCATGCTCTAAAAAAACTGTAAGTGCTTTGAGCTCTTTAGCTTTTTCAAAGGGGTTTGCAAAAAATACAATATCAGCTTTTTTGCTAAAAAGTTCTGCTCTTTTGAAACTAAATTCAAGTGAATTTTCTTGCGCAATCTGCAGCATGTTTTCAGAGTTTTGTTTATCTGAAAGTATATATTTTACCTGATGCCCTTGGGAAGAAAAATATTTACTTATAGGGATAAAGTGAGGGAAATAGTAAGGATAAGCTACATAAAAGTATATATTTAACATATTAAGTTTTTTTCCTTTGATTCGAGTAGATTTTGACTCACGATAAGCCCTCCAAAAAGTGAAAATAAAGCCATGGTAAATTGTTGATGAAACATATTGCCCGTCATACATGTAATCAGAAAAACAGTTATGAAGATATACTTCACATTGGAATAATACCTATTCTCAATTTTTACTCTATAAAAGTTGTAAAAAAGTAATACCATTAAAGTTAAACCTATAAACCCGAGTTGAACTGTAATATGTAAAAATACATTATGAAAATGGCGTCTATCTTTTAGATATTTGAATTTTTTGTATTCTGTATAGATAGCTTCTTTGAGTACATCCATCTCATCACCCGTTCCCACACCTAAAAGAGGATATTCTTTGATAATCTGAGAACCAACATAAAACATTGCAAGTCTTTGCCCAAAAGATGTATGAAATTTCTCCTCGGCAATATAATGGAGCTCTTTGATAGTAAAGTTAACCCTTTTTTGAAAAATAGCACTGAGATTATATGCTGCATAAATACTGAATAATATTATTAATAAAGAGAAAAAGAGTGCTTTAATTTTATGTTTCATGTTTAAAATAAAAACTAAAAACAAGGTTGCAAAAAATGTCAAATAACCGATTCTTCCCCCATTAACAAAAAGGTTTGCACTTACTGTCACAAAGAAAAGTGAATAAAAAATCTTTGTTTTTACATCATCTTCGTAAAGAATTTGATTGAGTAGAAACAAGGATGTGAAAACTACATAAGTAGAGTATTGTAAATGGTTCATAAAAGGAGTAGCGTATGGCGAAGACTTGTTTGTCCAAGCTATAAGTTCAAAGTACATTCCATAAGAGATTAGTTCACTAATTAACATACTTAGTAGAAATGCTGAGATAACAAGTTTATAGTACTCTTTTTTTAAGTTTGTAGCAATTACCAACAAGGGCAAGTAATACCAATACCTTATTGCGTAGTTAAGCCCTTCATTAAGATTTGATGACCATAAAAGTCCAATAAAACTGTAAAGAATAAAAATTAAAAGTAAGAGAGTAAATTTGTTTTGGATTAGCTGTTTAAAATCTTCTTTGATATCTTTTTTAAAAAGCCATACAAAAAGTATCAAAGCACTGAGTACTCCAATTCCTCCACGTGAAATAGGGATTAAAAATGCATATGCAACAATTAAATAATTGAGAATTTTATCTGTGTCAAATTCTTTAATTTTGGTAAGAGTCACTCTTGCAGCCTTAGGGAGATTTAAAAGTTGAATTATATCTAAGGCATTATATATAAATGATTAAAACAGTATAATTGCAAATTAAAATGCAAAGTAGATAAAAAATTGGGAAGTTATTAATTTGAGAGATATGTTTAAGCGTTACTGGCCCTACATAAAAGAGTACAAATTTCAATATATGCTAGTGCTTATAGGTATTATCCTTACAGTTACCGCTACAGCTGCAACAGCACACATAATGAAACCTTTAATGGATGATATGTTTATATCTAAAAAAGAGGAGATGCTCTATATTATCCCTTTAAGTCTTATTGGAATATATGTTTTAAAAGCATTTGGCCGCTATATCCAATCTGTTTTTATGAAATATATTGGGCAACATATAGTGACTCGTTTTAGAACAATGCTTTTAGATAAGATTATCTCACTAGATATGAGCTTTCTTTATATGAATAGAAGTGGTGAACTTATCTCAAGGCTTACAAACGATATTAACCGTATTCAGTATTTTGTTGCAAATATGTTTCCTGATTTAGTTCGCGAGAGTTTAACTGTGGTAGCACTTGTGAGTTATATAATATATCTCAATCCAATGCTTGCAATGTATGCATTAGTTGTTGTTCCTGTAGTTATCTATCCCCTTATACTTATAGCGAAAAAACTAAAAAAATATTCGCACCGTTCTCAGAATAAAAATGCAGATGTAGTCTCACGTCTTACAGAGGTGTTTAATAACAGCGAAATCATCAAAGCCAATGCGACAGAAAAGTTTGAAATCAAGCGTTTTGATACACAAAACTGGAAGTTTTTTAAAATAAATATGAAAGCTGTTTATGTAGGTGATTTGGTTTCTCCTATTATGGAACTTATTGGTGCGAGTGGTTTGGCTGCTGTTATTTTTATTGGTGGGCAAGAGGTTTATAATGGCAATATGACTGTAGGGGAGTTTACAGCTTTTTTAACAGCAGTTGGTTTGGTGTTTGATCCTATAAAAAAAGTGGGTTCAATCTATGCAAAAATTCAAGACGCCATTGCCGCTAGTGAGAGGGTTTTTGAGATTTTAGATACTCAAAACAAAATTCTTAACGGTAGTAAAACCTTAGATGAAAACATCAACTCAATAGAGTTTAAAAATGTTACCTTGGCATATGAAGACAGCTATGCTTTATATGATGTTACAGTATCGATGAAAAATGGTGATAACATAGCCTTGGTAGGCGATAGTGGTGGTGGAAAATCTACATTTATAAATATGCTTTTGCGTTTTTATGATCCTGATAGCGGAGAGATTACAGTCAATGGCGTCGATATAAAAGAGTATGATAACGAGTCGTTAAAACACCATATCTCTTTAGTGTCTCAGCGAATATATATTTTCCAGGATACACTTGCAGCAAATGTAGCCTATGGACAAGAGATAAATGAAGAGGAAGTTTACAGAGCATTAGAACTTGCAGATGCTACGAAGTTTGTCTCAAGCTTGGAACACGGTATAGAGACGAAAATGGAGGAGTTTGGAGCTAATCTCTCCGGTGGACAGCGTCAAAGAATTGCGATTGCTCGAGCAATCTACAAACACTCCTCTTTATTGCTTTTTGATGAAGCTACATCTGCACTAGATAATGAGAGTGAAAAAAGAATTCAAGCTGCACTCGATAAATACACAAAAGACAAGCTCACAATTACAATCGCTCATAGACTCAGCACAATTGAGAATGCCGATAAGATATTAGTGATGCAAAAAGGAGCTATTGTTGCGAGTGGAACACATGAAGAGCTTTTAGACTCTTCAGAGGTCTACCAGAGACTTGCAGGGACTTTTGATAAGTAAAATGATATTTTTGAATATTAAGATATAATTTCTTTATGCAAATAATTAAACAAATACTTAAATATTATCTGTACATGGTGTCTATATTTTTTATAGGCAGAGCGGCTCTTTTTATTATCTATTTTGATAAACTTCATGATAGCGATGCAAATATATGGTTGACATTTATTTTGGGTCTTCGTATGGATACAATAGTAGCGAACCTATTGTTAGCTATTCCTCTCATTCTTTTAACGCTTTTTCCAAAAAAACTTGAGGGTTTTGTAAAACAATTTTTAAAATATTACTTTTTAGTTGTTTTATCAGTTATTGTATACATAGAAAATGCAACATTTCCTTTTATTGCACAGTATGATGTAAGACCAAATTATCTTTTTGTTGAATATTTAGAGTATCCGCAAGAGGTTTTTGCAATGATATTTGCCGACTATAAGTTAGAGCTTTTCATCGCTGCATTTATGATTGCTGGGTTTATCTACCTATATCTTAAATATGCAAAAGATAATATAAGTGAAATTTTTGAGATAAGTTATGCCAAAAGAGCACTTTTGTTTATCCCTATCTTTTTACTTCTTTTTATAGGAGTACGCTCATCTTTTGGTCATCGTCCTGCTAACGTCTCAGACGCCATGTACTCATCAAACAGAATGCTTAATGAGATTACAAAAAACTCTATCCACTCCATTGGATATGCCATCTATATTAATAAAAAGCATGGCAGTAAGCAACTAGTAAAACAATATGGTAAGATGGATTTAGATGAAGCATTTTTGCGTGTAAAACAAAATCTTAATATAGAGAGTTCAAATCTATCATCACCACTTAAAAGGTTATTTAAAACACATTTTAAAAATGAAAATCCAAAAAATTTAGTGATTTTTTTACAAGAGAGTTTAGGGTATCAATTTGTTGAGGCTGTTGGTGGTGAGAAAGGGATAACTCCACATCTTAATCAACTCTCTAAAGAGGGAATTTTATTTAAAGATTTATATTCAAATGGGACAAGGAGTATTCGAGGTATTGCAGGAACTGTTGCAGGAAACTATTCAGTCCCTGGAAAAGGGGTTTTAAAGAGAAATAAATCTCAAGAGAACTTTTTTACAATATCTTCACTTCTAAAACCACTTGGTTATCATACAATGTTTTTATATGGTGGCGAGAGTCGATTTGATAATATGCGTGGATGGTTTTTAGGAAATGGTTTTGATGAAGTTATAGATCAGTCAAAATTTGAAAACCCTTCTTATGTTGGAACCTGGGGAGTATGTGATGAAGAGGTGGCTTTAAGAGCAAATGAAGAGTTTTCTAAGCTTTATGCAAAGGGTGAAAAGTTTGCCGCTGTAATGTTCTCAACTTCAAACCATGCACCCTTTGATTTTCCAGAGGGAAAAATAGAAGCAATAGATGGTGTCACGTACAAAAGTGTACAAAATGCTATTAAATACGCTGATTTTGCTATAGGTAGTTTTATTGAAAAAGCAAGAGCAGAGCCTTATTATAAAGATACTGTTTTTGTAATTGTCGCAGATCATAATGTGCGTGTATATGGTGATGATATGGTTCCTGTTGATATGTTCCATGTCCCAGGCTTAATTTTAGGAGATGGTATAGAGCCGATGCTCTATGATAAGATCTCAACACAACCTGACATACTAGCTACTGCCCTAGATCTAATGGGTGCTGATTTTGAGTCACCAATTATGGGCAATTCCATCTTTAGTGATAAAAAGCAAAATATCTCTTTAATGCAGTTTCACGATTCTTATGCATTTAGAAAGGATGATAAAATTGCTATTATTAGACCTAACAAAAAAGCAGAGACATTTTCCTATAAAGAGAAACATTTAGTAGTCGCTGAACATGATCTAGAACTAGAAAAAGATGTGTTAGCATTTGTTATCGTTTTAAACGATATGTACAACAAAAAATTATATCAATAAAGATTCTAAAAGTAAGGGGCTCTTCTAGAGTCTCTTTTTAAGATTTTGAATCTCCTCTTGGAGGGTTTTAATTGAATACCCTTTTTTGTTTTGAGAGTATTTTAAAATATGATAGTACTTACTTATAGCCCTCATCGATATACCAGAGCTTTTTTGAGCCTTTTGTAAAAAAACCTCCATTGTCTCATCATCTTGCTTTATGATATTTTTCTTTTTTAGTAATCTCAATAATTTTTGCATCTCTAATGTAATGGCATCTTTGGAAGATGATTTTTGTATATTTAGAAAAAGTATAAAAAGAAGAGCAAAAATTCCTAACAATGCTAAAAAAAACTTTAAAAGATAGATGGCGTCACTAAGTAGATTGTTTAAAATATCTAGTTGTTTTAAGCGATTGTAATCAAGTATCCAGTTCTCAATAGTATATTTTAAATACATAAAGTAAAGATTGAGTGTATCTAAAACACCTTTTTCATCTTGGAGTTGTGTTTGCTCCTCTAAAGAATCTAAAACTTGTGATGCATATTTTGTTGGATCATAACGTACCCAACCACTCTCTTGTGTATAAAGTTCAACCCAAGCATGCGCATCGCGTGCTCTAACAAGTAGGTAGTTGTTCATCATATTTCCTTTACTTGGTTTAAAACCTGTTACAACACGTGAAGGGATTCCTAGCAGCCTAGCACCTGTTGCAAATGCAGAAGCAAAGTGTACACAGTAACCATTTTTTCCCTCAAATAAAAATGTATCTGCAAAGTTTTGTTCATCAATATTTTGAGGTTTAAGAGTATAAGAGAGGTTTTGGTCTTGAAAAAATGCAACTAAGCTTTTTACTTTTTCCTTTTGTGTGGCATTTAAAGAGATGAGCTTGTTAAGAGCTTTCTTGGTATATTGATTTTTTGTAGCATTTACTTCAAGATAGGGTTCTAAGTTTGTTGTAGTTAATTTATACGCAAGTGATGATTCTATCTCATATCTTTGTTTTTTATAGACCTTCTTTCTTGCACTCAGTGTAAAGTCACCAGCACGTAAAGTATGTGATGGCATCATAGTGGGGATATCTAGTGAATAAACCCATTGCTGGGCATGTGGATAAAGGGTGATATCGTACTTAATGATATTCTGACGCCATTGCAGGGTATCTTTGGGTGTAAATGAGGGTAATTTTTTCCATTCAGGTGTATCTATGAAAGAGAGAGTTGAACCTCGAAAGTACAGAGAATCATCTGAGATGTTAGCATCTTCAAATGAGACCTCCATGATGATTTTATCACTCAGTCTTATCTCTTTTGCACCTACATGCATCTCTCCATCATAACCACTTACCGCATAAGTATCCTCTTTAAATCCAAAATCTGCTTTATCATAAGAGATTCTAGGAAAGACTAAAAACATAATAATAACTGAGGGGAGTGAGAGTAAAAACAGTTGGGAGGTTTTTTTCAGCACATCTATAAAAATAGCATCCATTCTCGACCAAATATATAAAAGAGTAAAGATAAAAAACACAGTTATGGAGTATAAAAGCATAGTGATAGAATCAAAAAAGAAAAAGCTCAGTAACATAAGTAAAATAGGGGATATTTTAAGGTAGATATTTATAGTGCCTGTGAGTTTTTGTAAAGATACAACATATAATAAGAGGGTGCTTAAAAAGGAGAGAAAAAAGCTCATTCTTGATAGGTTTGAAAAGTTGTAATTATCAAAAAAGTTAAGCATTATCACAACTAAGCCAATTACCATAAATAGATAAGGGGTAAATTTATATTTTTGTTTTTTAAGTATAAACACAAGGGCAATCATTAGGTAGATAAGCATAAAAAATTTTGCAACAAAAAGGTGTGGGATTATTGATAGCACTAAGGCTATATCTAAAAGAGTTTTCGATGATGGTCGTTTAGAATAAAGCAAGTTGTGTAAGAATTTCATCTATACTCTCCTTCTTTGAATCGAGCGTAGTGCTTTTTAATTTGAGAGTAAATGGAAAATGGTTTTTTTCACACTCTAGACACCAAAGAGTTAGTTGCGATAATCTCTCTTCTTGAGTTCCTTGTAATGCCTCAAAATCAAAATGGAGTATTTTTTCCTCATTTTGGTATTGGTAGTTTTTAATCATAAGTGCATCATATTTTGCTAAAGATGACCAATGGATATATGAAGGATTATCCCCTTCATTAAATTTTTTGACGCCATCAAACTCATCTAGTTCTCCATTAATTGAATCATTTTTGTTGTAAAATTTTAAGAGTGAGATACCCTCTGGTTTAGGGTATACAACTATTTTTTTATCAAACTCTATAAATTTGTACTTCAGTTCATGGGGTAAAGGAAAAAGGGAAGAGACCTTTAGTTTTTCTAAGGAATGTTCACCCCTTTTGTTAAATTTCTGTGTAAATTCGACTGTAATGTTTTCATGCTTTTTTATTTTTGAGATGTATGAAGTGTCTTGGTTTGAAGATATGCTAATATCATAAGCGACATCATCAAACTTATTACTAAGGAGTAGCTTATAACTCCCCTTTGTACCTGCAAAAAATCTATCATGAGAGAGAAGTTTTACCTGTACGTAGTAGAGATTTAAAAAACCAAAAATTGAGGATGCTCCTCCAACGCCTACAAGTAAAAACATCATAATGTATACGATGTTATAGTTATGAATATAGGCTTGTATAAAAAGACTTACAATGATTATAATTAAGAAGTATAGGTACTTTGTAGGTCTGTTTTTAACACTCTTAAGTATCGATATGTATGTTTTGAAGGATTTCATCAATTATCTCATCTGGAGTTTTTTTCTCACCCTTAGACTCTAAACGGTGGTAACAAATATGAGGAAGTACTTCTAGAACATCGGAGGGTATTACATAATCTCTTAAAGAGATGATAGCCCAAGCTTTAGAGATTTTTAAGAGCGTTAGGGTTGCCCGAGTTGATAAACCTGTTACATATAAAGATGAATCTCTTGTAAAATGTACTATCTCCTGAAGTAAATCAAGAATCTCTTCACACACATGAACCTCTTCAAAACTTTGAAAAAGTGCATTAATTTCATCTTCATTTAATGACTTGAGTGTTTCAATACCTAAATTTTTTTTAAGAGAAAGAATTTTTCTCTCTGCCTCTTTAGAAGGGTATCCCAAAGAGAAAGATATAGCAAATCTATCAAGCTGTGAAGAGGGTAGCATATAGGTTCCAACCTCTTCAAAAGGGTTTTTTGTTGCAATAACAAAAAAAGGATGAGGAAGTTTATGTGTGACGCCATCTATACTTACTTGTTTCTCCTCCATCGCTTCTAGCAGGGCACTTTGTGTTTTTGAAGAGGCTCTATTTATCTCATCTGCAAGTAAGAACTGCGAGAATACTGGACCTTTTTTAAAACTAAAACTGGAGTCCTTTGCATTGTAAAAATTAAGCCCAGTGATATCTGCTGGTAGGAGATCATTTGTAAATTGTATACGGGAATACTCTAAACCAATAGTATGAGCAAGTGTTTTTGCAAGTGTGGTTTTACCAACCCCTGGAATATCCTCTATAAGTACATGTGAACCGGAGATAAAAGCCGCAAAAGAGAGCTTTATCTGCTTCTCTTTTGCTAAAATAATCTTTTGTGTTTCATCAAGAACTTGTGTGATGATATCTTCAATATTTTTCATATATTACATCCAAATTTGCATCTTTGGGCAAGTATAACTTATAGACGTAACATTGTCAATCTTGTGCTAAAACTAAAACTTCAACCCTTTTTCAACACTTTTTAGAGATAATCGCGTCAATTAAGCAAAATTTTTATGATATTGGAGAAAAATGTTAGATTTTTCAAAATTTTTAAAGTACTCTAAACCGGGACCACGCTACACTAGTTACCCTACAGCTTTAGAGTTTAGTGCTGCTTATGAGTATGATACTTATATCAATAAACTTCAAAATCAAGACCCATCTCGCCCTTTAAGTCTTTACTTTCATTTGCCTTTTTGTAGAAACGCATGTTACTTCTGTGGATGTAATGTAGTTTTTACCTCCAAAGAGGAGAAGATGTTACGCTATATTGAGTATCTTAAAAATGAGCTCAAAATACTTTCAAAACATTTAGATTGTAAACGTGAAGTGATTCAGATGCATTTTGGTGGTGGGACACCTACATTTTTTTCAGCAGAGCAGTTAAAGGTGATTATCGATGAGATTAAGTCATACTTTCCAAACTTTGTAGAGGATGCTGAAGTGTCATGTGAAATTGATCCCCGTCATATAGATGAAGATCAGATGGTAGTGATGAGTGAGGCTGGATTTAATCGTGTAAGTTTTGGGATTCAAGACTTTAATGAAAAAGTTCAAGTAGCAGTGCATCGTGTTCAACCTTATGAGATTACAAAAAATGCAATGGATTTAGCTAGAAAGTACAATATGCATTCAGTGAATGTTGATCTAATTTATGGGCTTCCTTATCAGACTTTAGAGACATTTAAAGAGACACTAGAACTCTCTTTAACACTTAATCCAGATAGATTTGCTGTATTTAATTATGCACATGTTCCATGGATGAAAAAAACTATGCGCAAGATTGATGAGACTACACTTCCAACTCCTGATGAGAAGTTACAAATTATGCAATACACTATAGATTTTTTAACTTCTCACGGATATAAAATGGTTGGGATGGATCATTTTGCGAAACCTGAAGATGAGCTTTTTAAAGCGATAGAAAAAGGGGAGCTTCATAGAAATTTCCAAGGTTATACTACAAAGGGTGGCGCTGATCTTATTGGTGTTGGTTTGACCTCGATAGGTGAGGGAGTAGACAGCTATAACCAAAATTTTAAAGATATGAAGCTTTATGAAGAAGCGATTGACGCAGGTCGTTTACCTTTTGAGAGAGGTGTAGTACTTAACGAAGATGACATGATTCGCCAGTATGTAATTATGGAACTTATGAGTAACTTTAAGCTCGATATCAGACGTTTTGAGAAACTTTACAATGTAGAGTTTAAAACATATTTTGCTGACGCCATTGAAGCACTAAAACCATTCGCTGATGAAGAACTGCTTAGTATAAATGATGATTTTATAGAGTGTAGCGAAACGGGCACTCTACTTATTAGAAATATAGCGATGCCTTTTGATGCTTATATGAAAAAGCATGCAGCTAGTAAAAAAACATTTTCAAAAACGGTGTAGATGATGAGTAAAAAACCAGAAGATATTTTCAACTTTGATAGTGTTGCAGACGATTGTGTGAAGTGTGGTAAATGTATACCTGTTTGTACAATTCATAATGTAAATGCTGATGAGGTTACTTCACCTCGTGGATTTATTGACCTTTTAGGTGCGTATAAGCGTGGTAATTTAGAGCTTGACAAAACAGCAAAAGATATTTTTGAATCATGCTTTTTATGTACAAACTGTGTAGACGTTTGTCCAAAAGCGATTCCTACAGATATGATAATTGAGCAGGTTCGCTCAGACATAGCACAAAAATTTGGTATAGCTTGGTACAAAAAAGCATTCTTTTTACTGCTTCGTCATAGATGGTTAAACGATATCGCCTTTAAATTGGGTTATACATTTCAAACATGTGGTTTTAAAATAAAAGATGAAATAAGTTCTATGAACTCTCGCTTTAATCTTCCAATGGTAAAAACGGATAGAGTTCTTCCTAGTTTAACAAAAACTTCTTTTTTGAATTCTCATAAAGAAAATATTGATAATGGTGGAAAACGGAAAGTAGCTATATTTATAGGTTGTTTGGCAAACTATAATTACAAAGAGATAGGTGAGGGGCTTTTAGAGATACTTGAAGCATTGGAGATAGACGCATTTTTGGCAAAAAATCAAAAATGTTGTTCTGCTCCTGCATATTTTACAGGTGATTTTGACACAGTAGATGCTAATGCTAAGTACAACATTGAATACTTTGAGAGTTTCTCTAAAGATGTAGAAGCGATTATTGTTCCTGAAGCTACTTGCTCTGCTATGCTTAAAATAGATTATGAACACTATTTTCATGATCAGCCAGATTGGAGAGCACGTGCACGTGTTGTTATGTCAAAAGTTTATATGGCTACTGAGTGGTTACAACATCATACGCATCTTGAGACACTTTTAGCTTCTAAAAAACAAGATACAAAGATAGTTACCTATCATGACCCATGTCATGCAAGAAAGATGCAAGGGATTCATCAAGAGCCTAGAAACTTAGTACGTCAAAACTATAAAATAGTTGAGATGAGCGATCCAAATGCATGTTGTGGTTTTGGTGGTATCACTATGCAAACTGAAAAGTACCATTTTGCAGAAGCTGCTGGAAAACCAAAGGCTGCAATGATTGAAAAAACCGGTGCAGATATAGTAAGTGCAGAGTGTTCAGCATGTCGTATGCAGATAAATAACTCTATGGGTGGAGCTGGTGTTGAGACTATATTTAAAAACCCTATTGAGCTTATAGCAGAGGCTTTAAGAAAGTAGATGGAGCCTTTTATTTGGAGTGTTGATCCTATACTATTTTCTTTTGGAAGTTTAAAAGTTCATTGGTATGGCGTCTTGTTTGCGACCGCAATTTTAACAGGTTTTAGTATCATGAATATGATCTATAAACATGAAAACAAAGATATTAAACTTTTAGAGACATTACAGATATATATAGTGATTGGTATAGTTGTAGGAGCAAGACTTGGGCACTGCTTCTTTTATGATCCTGGATTTTACCTTACTCATCCATTAGAGATTTTTGCAGTCTGGAAAGGTGGTCTTGCAAGTCACGGCGGTGGAATTGGTGCAATCATAGCAACTTATCTTTATGCTAGAAAAGAGGGTGTAAGTTTAATTTACCTGCTTGATAGACTTGCAATTCCTACCGCTTCATTCGCCTTTTTTGTCAGAATGGGTAATCTTATGAACTCTGAAATAGTAGGAAATCCTACTACCCTTGCATGGGGTATAGTTTTTACAAGAGTCGATAACCTTGTGCGTCATCCAGCACAACTCTATGAGGCTTTCTCTTATCTTTTAGTATTTATAGTTTTAAGCACTATGTATCTGCTTCCAAAAAAGAAGTTTCATAGTGGAGTGTTGTTTGGAACATTTTTAGTACTTGTATTTAGTGCAAGATTTATTATAGAGTTTATAAAGGTTCCACAAGCTGCATATACACATGAGACATTTATGAGTACTGGACAGATGCTAAGTATTCCATTCTTATTTCTTGGCTTAGGATTGATTATTTGGGCAATTCTGCAAGCTAAAAAAGAGTTAAAAGCTTAGTCTGTAATATGCAAAAACTTATCTTACTTTACTTTGTTCTTGTTAATTTAGCTAGCTTTGTATTGTACACATTTGATAAATATAAATCTAGAGTGGGAAGTAGAAGAACAAGTGAGAAAAAGCTTTTTCTTTTCTCTTTGCTTGGTGGTTTTGTAGGATCAACTCTAAGTATGATTTTTTTTAGACATAAGATCAAAAAAACTTCATTTCTTCTAAAGCACATAGCCATAGTATTTGTTTGGTTAGTTTTATTGTATGTCTACTTTTTTGAATTAAATGCGTTTAACTTTTTAAAATAAACTATTTTCTATCCTTACGATGAAGTTTTCTATCATTGTGAACTGACTTATGCCAAAAGTGATTTACTACCCAGTAGGATAGACTAGAACCCACTACAGAATAAAAAAGTGTTCCTACATAAAGGGGTACAAAAATATTGTCTATATTTTCACTAAACCAATCTAGGGTCATCTCAACGGGTGCTATCTCACTTCCCAGAAAGAAAGCTCCTGTAAGGTACTCCATATAATACATTGGTGGCATGGTAAAAGGGTTACTAAGCCAACACATTGCAAGTGCTACAGGAACGTTGAATTTAAAAAAAGGTACAAAAGCTAAAACTGCTAACATCTGCATAGGCATAGGTATGAAGGCGATAAATATTCCCAAAGATACAGCTCTTGAAATCATCTGCCTATTTGTAGCTAGATATTGGGAAGGAACTTTATATTTTTTTATAAACTCTTTGAGTTTTTCACTCTTGCTTGTTTTTTTAAGTGTTTTTCTTATCATAATTGTATGCTTATTATTTAATTCTTGAGCGATTATATCTTGTAAGAACTTATAGTTTATAAAAATGGGTAGATTATTTTAAAATAGCCTCAGGCTTGCCAAAATAGTAACCCTGAGATTGGTTAACACCGAGTGAGATAAGTTTGTCGTTTATCTCTTTATTCTCTACAAATTCACCAATAGTTTGAATATTCATCTCTTTAGCAAAAGCGACAATAACACTTGTGATAAGTTCTGATTTTTTATCATTCAAAATCTCTTTAATGATACTTCCATCTATCTTAATGTAATCAGCTTGCAGTCTCATTAAATGTTCAAAGTTAGAATAACCGGTACCAAAATCATCTATAGCAATTTTACATCCAAATGATTTGACACGGTTTATGAAATTTTCCACCTCTTCAAAATTGTTAATATCTTCTGTTTCTACAATTTCAAAAGTGACTCTTTTTGAAATATCAGTATCTTTTATATACTCGTAAATATACTCTCTTATCTCTTCATCTAAGATGTCATCTATAGTTATATTTATAGAAACTAAATGAGAATTATTTTTAAAAGTCTCAAAGGTTTTTTGTATAACAATTTTTGTCAGTTCTCTATAAAGTTTTACTTTCTTGGCTAAGGCCAGAAAAAAGAATGGCGTCTTTATCTCACCATCTATATCTATAAGTCTTACAAGTGCTTCATACTTTTTAATATTTTTATTTTGATTATTTATGATAGGTTGGTAAAAAACTTGGATTCTATCATCTTTTATAGCGTCTTTTACTTTTTTAATCCACTTGATATTGTTTTCATATTCTGCATTTAAGCAGATTGATGAATCATAAACGATAATATTTTTAGAGTCTCTCCTCGCTATTTTTAGAGCCATATTTGCAGTAGATAAAAGAGATGCATTCTCTTCAAAAGAGATACCAATACTAAGATGCAAAGATATCTCTTCATCATTGATAAAGATAGATTCAGAGTTTAGTTTTTGGATCAATTGTGTTGTGTTCTCAACTATTAAATCTTTATTTTGTTCTGAGCTAAGTATGACAAACTCGTCACCATTAAGTCTAAAGAGTTCGCAGCTTGAATCTTGTGGCAAGCTCTCCCTTAAAATAGAGGCAAACTTTATGAGTACTTCATTACCAAAAACAGATCCATATAAGTCATTGACTTGGCTAAATCTGTCTATATTAAGGAGTACAAGTGATAGTTTTGTATTTTGTTCAAGCTCTTTAAGGAGAAAATTTCTGTTTTTTAAACCTGTAAGTTGATCTGTATAGAGCATTTTTGTAAGTTCAGCTTGATGCTGCATCAGTTTTGTGATGTCATGTCTAATAGCAATATATTCTACTATGTTTTCATCTTTATCAAGTATTGGAGATATCGTAGAATCAATCCAATACGTAGAACCATCTTTAGCCCGATTTTTAATTCGTCCATGCCATGTTTTTTTCTGAGTTATTGAGTTCCATAAACGTTTATAAAGTGAATCTTTGTTATCAGGGTGTCTAATTATTTGATGAGTTTGTCCAAGAACTTCCTCCTCTTTATATCCTGATATTTTATAAAAGTTTTCATTCGCAAAAGTTATTTTCCCATCAAGATCAGTTTTTGTTACTATGAGATTATTATCAATGTTATCTTTGTAGCTTTGAAGATAAGAGAGATTATTAAACAGTTCAGCGGTATTATTTATAAGTGCATTATTTTTATTATTGAGAATTTCAAGAGCATTTTTATCATTAACATTTATAAAATATCTGATTAAAAAATAGATTCCAGATAAAGCAATAGAAATATTTAAAAAGGAAAAGAGTTCTATGGCAGTTTGTGGCATTGTATTATGAAAGTTTTCCATAAGCCATTGGTCGATTAGAACTGAAAACAATATGAGTGCTATAAATGATTTTAGCCAGTAAAGTGATTTTGAACTTTTATCATGAATAATTGCTGCAATAGGAGCAAAAAAAGCCCATATCATTACATAGCTTCCTGCTGCAAATCCACCTAGAGACCACATAAGTAAAAAAGGGAGTATGAGAACGAGTGTCATCTGTACTTTTTGAATCACTTGAAGTTTTTTAGTTTTGTAAAAGTGCCACACAGATAGTAAAGATAAAATAGAATATGTAAAAGGGATGATCGCAGAAATATTTTGATCTAAACTAAAGTAAATTATAGACCAAATTAATCCTACAGGTCCTATTATGGCAGGTATAATAACAATTGATGCTTTTTTTAGTCTTAAAGCTTCACTGTCTGTTTTTGTAACCCCAATAGAAAGGGCCTTTTGTAAGTGTTCTTTCAATGACTCAAGCAACTATAAACCTCTTAATCTATATTTCAAGGTGGGAATTATATCACAATTATAACATAATATGTTTTTTATATATAAATAATTTTAATATTATAGAAATGATATGAAGATATAAATTATTTAATATGCTAAAATACTATATATATTTTATAAGGTTGTCAATTCATGTCATTTGAAAAATTAGGGGTAATTAAACCATTACTTAGTGCTATTAAAGAGTTAGGTTATGAAAATCCTACAACTATTCAGACTAGAGCTATTCCTTTGGTTTTAGCAAAGAGTGATATATTTGCAACAGCACAAACAGGAACTGGTAAAACAGCCGCTTTTGGTCTACCAATTTTACAAAAACTAAGAAAAACAGAAGGGACTAAAGATAGAACCCTTAAAGCAGTTATCCTCTCTCCGACACGTGAACTTTCTATCCAAATTTTTGAAGACTTGGCAAACTATGCTAAATATATGAAAGTAGAATGTGCTGTCCTTGTAGGTGGAAAAGATATTACTTCACAACAACGTGCAATGAAAAAGGGTGTAGATATTGTTATAGCTACTCCTGGACGTTTTTTAGAACATGTTGAAAATGGTCTCAATGTGTCTCATGTAGAGATTTTTGTTCTAGATGAGGCAGATAGAATGCTTGATATGGGATTTACTAAAGAGATAAGAAAAGTTCATCCACTACTCCCAAAACGTCATCAAACACTTCTTTTCTCTGCAACTTATAGTGATAAGGTAAGAAAACTCTCCCGTTTGGTTTTAACAAAGCCTGCTTTTATAGAAACTTCAAAGAAAAACTCTACTGTAGATACTATAAATCAGGTTGCATATATGGTAGATACAAACCGTAAGGCTGAACTTTTAGCTTATCTTATTGGTTCTCGTAATTTTCCTCAAGTTTTAGTCTTTACTAGAACTAAAGCAAGTGCAGATATATTGGTAGAAGAGTTGAAAAAAGATGGTCTCAAATGTGGGGTAATTCATGGAGATAAAACACAGGCTAATAGACAAAAAACGCTTTTACAGTTTAAAGAGGGAAAAATAAAAGTTTTAGTCGCAACAGATATTGCATCTCGTGGACTTGATATAGAAGAACTCCCATATGTAATAAATTACGAGCTTCCTTCAGTTCCAGAAGATTATGTTCATAGAGTAGGGCGAACAGGTCGTGCTGGACGTTATGGACAAGCTATCTCTCTTTTAGATATTTATGAAAAGTATGATATTAAAGCAATTGAAAAAGTTATCGGTATGAAGATAGATAAAGAGATTGTTGAAGGGTTTGAACCAGATCCAACAATTCGTCGTAAAGATGAGGATGAGCTAAAGCTTAAAAGTGAGCATAAAAAGCCAGAAGTAAAACGTCAACGTCAAAAACCAGCAAAAAAAGTTTTTGTTAAAAAAGCATCTACCAAAAAAAGAAAAACTACAAAACGAGACTAAAAATGTGTTCTATTATTATAAGCTTATAGAACACATTTCCAATTTGAAATTATTATAAGTAATTTCCTATGATTAGAGAGATAAAAGATGATATTATTGCACTATGTGGGAAAATTATGAATTAGAAATTCTATATCAAGATAAATATCTTGTAGCTATCAATAAACCAAGTGGATTATTGGTGCATAAATCTATGATAGATAAACATGAGATATATTTTGCAATGAAGATGCTGAGGGATCAAATAGGTCATTGGGTGTATCCAATACATAGACTGGATAAACCAACTTCAGGAGTATTACTTTTTGCTCTTGATTCAGACACTGCTAGAATTATGTCAGAACAGTTTAAAAAGCATAGTATTCAAAAAACGTATATCGCAGTAGTACGAGGGTATATACAAGAGGATGGCGTCATAGATTATGCTTTAAGTGTAAAGCTAGATAAGATTACAGATAAAAAAGCAGACAAAACAAAAGAAGCAGAAGATGCTATAACACTGTATAAAAGATTGGCAACTGTTGAGATTGATTTTTCAGTTGGAAAGTATGATAAAACAAGATACTCTTTAGTACAGTTAAAACCTCGTACTGGGAGAAAACATCAACTAAGACGCCATATGAAACATCTGTCTCACCATATTTTAGGGGATACCAAGTATGGAAGAGGGGAGCATAATAAGCTTATACGTAAAGAGTTTGATTGTAATAGACTTTTATTACATGCTCAAAAATTGGAGATTAAACACCCAGTCTCTCATGAAAAATTTACTATTAATGCAAACTTTGATGATACTTTTGTCAATATTTTCAAAAGTTTCTCATGGGAAAATTTAGTATAATTAGAAAATGAAACATTTAGCACTTGACAATATATTTATCCCCTCAAAAGTCCCTTCAAAAAAACTTATGATAGTCCTTCATGGTCGTGGAGATTCATCGCAAGGTTTTGTGGGTTTACCTCAGTTTTTAAATTTAGACGATATGAACTATCTTTTACTTGATGCCCCTTTTGAGTATTTTAGCGGTTACTCTTGGTATCAACTCCCACCAGATCAACTTCCAGGTATTGAGTACTCATCTAAAATTTTGACTCAGGTTTTAGATGAGGTTTTTGAAACTAGTTTTAATGCCGATGAGAGTTACCTTTTTGGTTTTTCTCAAGGTTCATTACTTACCTTTGAATTTGGTGCAAGGTACCATAAAGTACTAGCTGGATATATCGCTATAAGTGGGTATATATATGATGCACCTAAACTCTTAGAAGATATGAATGAGAAAGTTAATCATTCAAAATGGTTGTGTACCCATGGTGTCAGTGATAATGTACTCCCGTTTGAGACTTCAAGACAACAAGTACAAACCCTTCAAGATGGGGGATTTAATATCACTTTTAAATCGTATGATAAAGATCATAGCATAGATAGAGATGAGCTAGATATGATTGCCAAGTGGATAAAAACTAAGTAAAAATATATTTATTGTACCTGTTGCTCTTGTGGTTTTTCTTCCACTTGCTCAGGTTCAGTATATAGATCTCCATTTTGTTCTTTATCTAAACATTTAGCATAAGTATCATCACAACTACTGTAACAATTTTCAGAAACATTTTCAGTTTCATCACATTTTTGTACACAGGTACTATATGTGTCATCACATGACGCCATTAGGTTCAGGGGTAAAAATAAAAGTGTAGTGACTACTAGAAGTGTTTGGAGAGTTTTCGAGACTTTCATATATCCCATCCTCAGATTTAAATATCAATTTAAAAAATTGTCAAAAATTATACTCCTACAAATATTATTTCAAGCTAAAAGCATTTTTATGCTACTTAGGTGGCAGAAAAGATAAAAAATATTTTTTATAATTACAGCGTAAATTAAAAATATAGATCTTTAAAAGATCAAAGGAGTTTTATTATGTTAGTTACAAGATATAACCCAAATACTCAAATGAGAGAGTTTAGAAGAGGCTTTAATCTACTAAACTCTATGTTAGATGATATGAATGAGAAAAGAAGTTTTACAAACGAAAATGATTTTAAACCAAGTATAAATACAAGAGATGGTGAGTTTGCTTATCACATAGAGGTAGATTTGCCAGGTGTAAAAAAAGAGGATATCAATGTACAGGTGGAAGACAACACCTTAGTGATCTCAGGAGAGAGAAAAGTAAAAAATGAGATAAAAGAGGAGAATTACTATAAGTTAGAGAGTAGTTTTGGTTCATTTTCACGTTCATTTTCACTTCCTGAAGATGTTGATGTGGAAAATATCCATGCAGAATCGGAGGATGGAGTCTTAGAAGTGGTTGTACCAAAGCTAGAGAGTACTAAAGTTGATAAAGTTAAGAAGATAGAGATTAAATAAGGGGGCTATTATGGATATTGTAAAAAGTGCAAAAGAGATAGGTTCCGAGATAGAAAAAGGTGTTGAAATGGTTGCGAACAAGGTAGCAGACAGTTTTGACAATCTTGCTTCACATTTACCTTTTTCAAACCTTGCAAAAAAAGAGGATAGTAGTTTTCATATAGAGGTAGACCTTCCTGGCGTAAAAAAGGAAGATATTGACATAAAAGTTGAGGATGGCGTCTTATCTGTAAGCGCTGTACGTAAGTATAAAAATGAGTTAACAAGAGATAGCTACTATGTATGTGAGAGCGCATTTGGTAAATTTGAGAGACGCTATGTGCTTCCAGAGAGTGTAGACACCGATAAGGTAGCAGCTAAACTTGATGATGGGAGGTTAAGTATAGAATTACAAAAAACTAAAAAAGCAAAACCAAAGTCGATAACTATTAAATAAATATTTTTTCTTTTTTTGTGTATCATATCCTTATGGATATGAAAACAATAGAAGAGTCAAAGACACAACAGTTAATACTACAAGAGGTTGAAAAGCTTCCCCATATAGCTGATAATCAAGAGAAGATTTTTTTAAAAAAAGGGGAAGACCCTCTTAATACTCTTGATACAAACAAATATTTTTATTTTGTGATGAGTGGAAAGCTTAAAATATATCAAATAGATTTTCAAACCTCAAAAGAGCTTACACTCTATCTATTGTCTCGTGGTGATATGTTTGATGTAGTCTCGCTACTTGATGGTTCACCAAATCAATATATTTCAGAAGTACTTGAAGATTCACAAGTGATACGTATCCCTATAGAAGATGTTAAAGGTATGATTTTAGAAGATCCTGCTTTTAGGCAGCTTTTTTACTCCTATCTTGCAACTAAACTTCGTGCTATGGAGAACTTAGCAGTGAGCCTTTCATTTTATGATGTTTACCAAAGAGTATTGCAACTTTTTACAAACTTTACATACATGAAAGATAATAAACCAACTTTAAAAATTATTGATGATTTAAAACATGAGGACATCGCTTCAATGGTAGGCTCTGTAAGAAAAGTGGTCAACAGAAGTTTGCAAAAATTAAAACAAGATGGCGTTATTGAGCTTTCTCGTAAAAAGATACATATAAAAAACTTTCAAAAACTCCTTGAGAAACTTAACATTTAAGTGCATAACAATTAAAATCTATGAGATAATTACAAAAAAGTTGTATAATTTCTTTATATAATCGTGGTGAATTTAGGGAGGTTCTTTTAAGAAATACTTGAGAGTATTTTTAGTTTTGGATTTTGTAGATACATATGTATCAACTCTTGTCTTATGTACAACATAAGAGTTTTTATTGAGGACACAATGAACGTTTCTGATATTATATTCGAAATGGAGTTAGGTGGCGTTGATGCAGATGATATTGCTGACATCGTAGAACTTTACAAAAGTAAAGCTTTAAACAGTGAAATGATAGATGAAGAGCTTCTTAAAAGAGGTTACCCAAAGATATTTACTGTTGATTATGATTCATATGATGAATATGAAACTTGGGATGATGAATTAAGTTCAGTAGAAAAATTCCGACACAAACATCACTTTGAAGATTAAATAATATAACTTTACTATCTTTTTGATAGTGAAGTAAAAATGAGGAATTAGATTTGAATAATATTATAAAGTATGTAATAATCGCACTTTTAGCAATTGGGGTAGTTGGTGGATTGGCCTATAAGGCTATGAGTCCAAATGACTATCAAGATCCACGTTATAGAAGTAATCAGTAGTTAAATTTTTGAGTGAAAAAAGTTGTATAAAAGTTAAATTACTGTTGGTTACATATTTAGAATCCCTTTTTAAGAGCTATTTGTTATAATCCTCCAAAATCTTCTTAGTAAAAGGTCCCTTATGTACACTTCGTTGAAACTTTTTTATATTCTCTTTTTTTTAATTTTTTATACCTCAGTTGATGCAGAGAGTCATAAAATTAAAGGTGTTGATGAGGTCTTAAAAAAACCATTAATAGAGAGATATGTAATAGATGAACTTAAAGAGCTGCGAATTCAAAATATGCAATTGAGAAATGATCTTGAAAAAAGGATTTCAAGAGCAGAGGTTGAGCAAACAGATAGAGCAGCACGATATATTACAGACACAGTAGGGAATATATTTTATCTTATAGCAGCCACTACATCTTTGTTACTTTTTGCTGGATGGAATTCATTGAAAGACTTAAGAAGAAAAACAGAAGAGATAGTTGAAGAGAGGCTTGATAAAATAACACAAAAATATAACTCTGAGATGCAAGTTCTTCAAGATACTCTTACACAACAATCAAAAAAAATACTAGAGAATCAAAATAAGATATATAACACCCAATATATACACTCTTTGTGGATGCGCTCAAACTTGGAGACAAACCCTCAGTCAAAGGTAGATCTTTATGATGAGATTTTAAAAATCAATAGTAATGATGCTGAAGTTTATGCTTATAAAGCAGATGCGGTACTTGATATGGATGAGTTTGAATGGGCATTAAACTTAAGTAACAAAGCTCTAGAGATTGATCCAGAATATGGATACGCATATTGGCAACGCTCTTGTGCTAATGCAGCTTTAAACAATAAGCATGACGCCATTGATGATTTGCGAGTAGCTATAGAAAAGTCACCTAATTTAAGAGATGAAGTTGATAAGGAAATACTATTTGAGAATATAAAAGGGTGTGAAGAGTTTAAGACTATACAAGTTTAGTGACCATAGTTGTTATCTATTTAAAATATGATACTACTTTTAAAGTAGCATCATAGTATCAGTAACAAAACATTTTCCACCATATCTTCTAATGAATGATCGAAGTTCCTCTCTTAGTGCTAAGAACTCCTCCTCTTCACATAATGTAAAGATATAATCATTGCTTCCTACACAAGTAACATCATCATTCATTTTGAATCCATGACTACCTCTACCCTCTAAATCCCTAATCAGTGAATACTTGAGAATCTTATGTTTATTTAATAAGTCCATGAGTCTATTTAAATACACAGCCTCAAAGACAATTTCAACTTTTTTCATATTTTTCATATTTTACCCCCAGAATAAATTTACAATAAAATAATAAAGCGGAATTCCCAAAGAGATGTTAAATGGGAATGTAACTGCTAAACTTAATGGCAGATATAAGCCTGGATTTGCTTCTGGAACGGAAAGTCTCATAGCAGCAGGAACAGCAATATAAGATGCACTAGCACTGAGTAGTGCTAAAAGAAAAGCATCCCCTTTATGAATATCTAATGAATAGGCAATTCCAGTTGCAACAAGAGCATTTACCATTGGCATAATAAGTGCAAAGGCTATAAGAAACACGCCAACTTTTTTTAGCTCATGAATCTTTCTTGCAGCAACAAGCCCCATATCTAAGAGGAAAAATGCAAGCATACCCTTAAAGAGTGTCCCAAAAAGAGGCTCCATAGAGTGCCAACCTTTCTCTCCTGTGAGTATTCCTATTATAAGTGCGCCAACAAGCAAAAATACTGAGGGGTTTAAAAAAGCTTCTCTAAAGATCTCTTTAAAGTCAGTTTTTTCTTTCTCCTCACCATTAGAGCTTTTGATAAAGAGTGCCGCAAATACCAAACCTATAACTATTGCAGGTGATTCCATTAGTGCCATTGAGGCTACCATATATCCACCATACTCAACGCCTATAGTGTTTAAATAAGTGATACCTGTAATGAAAGTAACAGCACTAATAGAACCATAGGTGGCTGCAATGGCAATCGAGTTGTAAACGTCCATCTTTGTTTTTAATATAAAAAAACTATATATAGGTACTATAGTAGCCATAACTACTGCAATCATTAACGCTTCAAAGATGTAAAGATTGAGACCACTTTTAGAGAGTTCATACCCACCATGTAAACCAATAGCTATAAGTAAGTAAAGAGAAAACAGCTTTGGCAACGGTTGTGGTATAGCTAGCTCTGATTTAAAAAATACTGCCAGCATTCCTAAGAAAAAGAACAGAACAGGCGGATTTAACATATTTTGCAAAATTATGTCGAAACTCATATTGCAACTCCTATTTATTTATACTTTTTGCGATACTTCTTTATCTAATAAAAAGAGGCATCGAAAAAAATAACTTCCCCAAAAGGGGAGAGTATTATCTATTCACCTTGACCAAGAGAGTAAGCACGCTCACCATCTTCAAATGCATAGAGGTTTTCAGTTTTAATAACTTCGATACCTGCAGCATCAATTTTATTCATCATATCAGTGATGTCACCGTTAGTGATAATATCACCTTGAGTTTTGTTGTAGAAACGACATCTCCAGTGGTCAGTTAAGAAAGTCTCTGGGTGACCATTTGGATATACTTTTTGCCCACGGTTAGAGATCATTTTAAGACCAAGGTTAGTACCCTCAGTTAACTCAACAAGTTTGTCACCGATAGTGTTAGAATCACAATCATCACGAGTAAAAATATCACAACCGATTAGATTCATTTTTTGCGCTCTTACATTAGTAAGTACAGGTTTTTTGATTTTAACCGCTGCATCATATCTGATAGGAGTTAAAGTAGATGGCTCTTGACCAAGTCGTGCAATTACAGCGTCAGCGAACTCTGCAGTACCAACTTCAGTGTGAGGTTTGCCTTCAGCTTTAAGTTTACGAGCTAAGTCGTAAGTTACGATTCCATCTTCAATAGTTTTTAACCATGCATTGTGAACTTTCTCAGCAACTTTAGGCTGGCCTACTTGAACCATCATCATTACACCTGAAAGAAGAAGTCCTGATGGGTTTGCTTTATTTTGACCTGCATGACGTGGAGCTGATCCGTGAATTGCTTCATACATTGCATAGTCAGTACCAACATTAGCACCTGGAGCAATACCAACAGAACCTGTCATAAGACCAAGAATATCCGTAGCAACATCACCATAAAGGTTAGGCATAAGAACCATGTCAAAGTCTTGTGGAGCATCTACAAGTTTAGCCATACCGATGTCGATAATCCACTCATCAGCTTGAATCTCTGGGTAGTTTTTCGCAGTTTCATAGAATACTTTTACAAAGAGACCATCAGTGATTTTCATGATGTTATCTTTAATCATACAAGTGATTCTTTTTCTACCGTTTGCTTTTGCGTACTCAAACGCATATTGACAAATTTTCTCACAACCAGGACGAGTGATGATTTTAAGACACTGAGTTACCTCTGGTGTTTGTTGGTGCTCGATACCTGCATATAAATCCTCTTCATTCTCACGAATAGTTACAACGTTCATTCCTGGATATCTTGATGGAATAAATGGATCATAAGCGATTGCTGGACGTACATTTGCATATAGACCTAAAGTTTTACGCATAGTTACGTTTAGTGATTTATAACCACCACCTTGTGGAGTAGTAATTGGAGCTTTATAAATGATTTTATTTCTCTTGATTGAATCCCAAGCCTCCCCAGATATACCTGAAGAGTTACCTGCTAGGTAAACCTGCTCACCAACTTCTATATGTTCCCACTCTACGTCAGCTCCAGCTGCGTCAAGTACTTTAATACTTGCATCCATAATCTCTGGACCGATACCATCTCCGCGTGCTGCTGTAATTGTTACTTTTGCCATTTTATAATCCTTAAATAATTTTTTTGTTACAATTTCGAACCCATTAAAGATGGACTCCACTGTAGTTAGTACATTACTCATTTACATTTGAACGAGAAATTAATTATTTGGTCAATATTTTTTCTCTAGTGGAATCCATCTTTAATGGGTCCCTTGTACATTTTTGTTCTTCTAAGTGCTCTTTATAGAGATCTACTTAAAACACCATTAAGCCTAATTTATAGATAAACTAAAAGTGATAACTTTTGGATTACCTCGCAATTAATTTCTCTGTTATGAAAAATTTCGTCGGTATTATAATTTATTCGATCAATTCAAGTCTTCATAAATATTGCTATATTTGTAATTATTTTATGTTAAAAATATATTTTATAAATGCTCAATAAATTGTTTATTATTGCTTAATTTATTTCATGTTTTTTTAGAATCCCTATATATTGGGATTTACGGCAATGAAATAAAAATTAAAATTTATTTATATGAAATAAGTAACAATTTTTAGAGGGTTTTTTTTAATAGCGTATTGACACATAAAAGCTAGCATCAAATCTTTTTTCTTTACTTAAGTAATGATTTTTTCTATGTATTGCATAAGATGGTCTTGTAGTGGTCTCGTATCCAGATGAAGGTAGCCACTCTTGATATATCCAAGTGATAAGTTTCAATAAGTCGCCGTGTACCCCTTCAAGATCAAACTTAGCATATATTCCACCTCTAATTGTAAAACTAGGAAGTCTACCATTTTCTAAACCCTTATGGTCCGTCTTAACACAGGCTATATATTGACAAGAATCATGTGGGGTAATACTAGGGTTATCATGATATAGGGCTATATGTTCATAATCAGTAATGTTATTACTGAGAGTCCATGCTTGAATTTTTTGCCAGGTTTGTTTCATTGTTTTGTTATAACCTAGGTGTCTTATATAGTATGCATCAACATCAGGCATTTGTACAATCTCAGGTTCAATATTTGAAAAATCAGCTGTAGAACTAAGAGAAGGGTGTTCAGAATCAGCCATAATTTTATATGAATAATCTTTATAACCTCCATCCTTCCAAGCTTTTGGAGTCATTTCAAAACGTTCTTTAAATGCATGAATAAATGATGAATGAGAACTATAACCGCACAACCTTCCCACTTCAGAGATTGTCGATGATTTGTTCGTAATAAGTAGATTGGATGCTTTTTGAAGTCTGATTGCCTTGATAGTTTCGTAAATATTTCGGCCAAAAGACTCTTTAAAAATACGATGCATATGAAACTTACTAATCTCTAAATCTTCACAGAGATAATCAAGATTAATATTACTGTCTATGTGTCTATATATATAGAACATAATTTTATTAGCTATGATAGTATGTTTATTTAGTGTATCTTTTTTCATAAGTTCAATTATTATATCATTTATTAATGAAAATAATTATGTTTACGTAGAGAATGATACAACTTTATTTTTCCCACTGTGTTTAGCTTCATATAATGCTGTATCAGCATTTTGCACTACATTTTCACAAGTATCTTCAGGTAAACATTCAGAAACACCAAAACTACAACTAACATTTTGTATGTTTTTAAAGTCATAAGAGTATATTTTTTCTCTTATCTTATCAGATAAGAGATGTCCATCGTGTAAATTAGTTTCAGGCAGGACAATTAAAAACTCTTCACCACCCCATCTTCCAAAGTAATCTGTTTCTCTAAGAGATGCTGAAACTAATTTAGAGATACCTCTTAAAACTTTATCTCCAACATTATGTCCCAATGTATCATTTATCTTCTTAAAATTATCTACATCAAATATTACGACCGATAAAGGATGGTTATAACGTTTTGCTCTTTTTTGTTCATTGAATAAAAGATTTTCGATTGATTTTCTGTTATGTATTTGTGTGAGATGGTCAGTAAGACTTAGTTTTAAAAGAGAATGATTTTTTATTTCTAACTTTTTTTGAAAACTTTCTATAGTTTTAATATGCTTATTAAACATTTTTCTAATTACGTAAAAGGAGAAAAATACTAACAATATAGAAATAAGAACAGATAAGTTAACCATGTTTTCAATACTTTTTGTATAAGTACTTAAATCTTTTACAAATAAAATTTTCCCTATATTCTGTTTTGAACTATCTTCTATTGAATGAATTTTAAAAATAGTATTATGTGTACCATTAGTTTTTATTTCTGAGTTGTTATTTTCTAAATTAATTGAATAATACTCCTCTGAATAGGGTACGTATTTGACGCCATTATAATTTTTGAATATAATCTCAAATATATCTTTTTTGAAAAGTAGTATTGTTTCAAAGTTATAATTATTTTTGAAAATATCTAATATGTAGTTTATATTTACTCCAAATTCAAAAACACCTAAAAACTTTTTATCGGAATTAAAAATTGGTAATGCAACTCTATAATGAATACCGTACCTTCCTACCTCGATTCCTATCTGTTTGATTTTTTCTTTATTTACTTTATTAATCATATGTCTAAAAGAACTAAGATCATCTCCAAACTTATTTGGTTTATGGAGTCTTAAAAAACTTTTTGTGTCAGTTGTATGAAAATGCATAATTTGCAAATAAGGATTATCCTTATGTAGTTTTTCGTATACTGGGAGTGTAAGTTTTAGCAGTGAAGTTCTATCTTGTTTCTCTAATGCATCAAGAATCTCTCCATTCATCAATAAGTTAGATGCTAGCAGTTCATATTTATCAATAAAGTTAAAAAATGTTTGTTGGTAAATTTGTAATGCAACTTTTTTTTCTTCTTTTACAATTGTGTCTAAGATATTTTTCTGGAGTTGATTACCAATACTAAAAAAAAGTAGGGCTATGAGAGATATAATAACGAGAGTAATTAACATTATTTTTGATTTACTTGTAATAATGTTACTTTTATTTTTTTTCAAATACAAGCCTTAATAAATTAAATTTATAATTGAAAAAATACAATTTCATAGGATTGAAATGAACTTATATTTTGGTAACTAAGCCATCTATTACATAGACCTTGAGTTTTCTGTCCTTACTTCACAGTAAGTTTAGCTTTTCAATATAATTGTTTAGCATAGTATTCTGAAAGCATTTAAAGATAACTTAAATGATAAAAAAACTATGTTTATATAATATCTAATGTATCAAAATTGGAAAAAGTATAAGAAAATTTACCTGTTTTTAACTGAAATTAAAAATTAAAGATATCATCTAGATCTTCCTCTGTAGAATTTTCCATATTCTCATTAGAGTTAAGCATCACTTTTAATTGTTCTATATCCCCTATTATTGCATCATCATAGTAGTGAAGGGATTGATTGTGATTATCAATAATTTCTTCTTTCCATTTAATAAGATTAAACATAAGGGATTCAGTAAGTTCTTTCATAATTAATAATTGCTCATCTGAATAATCGCTAACATCTGAAATAAGGTATTTTAATTCTGTAAGAGAAGAAGCAATTTTATTAAAGAAGATCAAATCTAAAAATATAGAAATATAAATATCAATTGAACTAGAGAGTAGTTCATGGTACTTTTGAGTATAAGTTTCTTCTAATGTAGCTATGTCTGAAAACATTTCATTCGTTTCATTAAAGTCATCCAATATCTCACCAGTTATAACACTATGAAGTATTTCAAACTCTTCTTTTGTTTCGGATTTGTTGATATAGTTCTTTACATAATCACTTTTTTCTGAAAAATTAAAAGAATTTTTCAAAGTTAGATTTTTATTATCTGTATGAGCTTGTTCCGTTTGAGACTCTAACTCATTATAAGGAGCATCTAAAGCACATGCTTCCCCTTCAATCAAGTAGTCTCCACTGTTGATAATATTTAAATTACCGATATCGATCTCATATTGTATACTCATATATGATTTTAAAACACCTTTAAAATTTTCACGAAGTATAGCTAAGAAAGGGAATAATAGTTGTGTTTTATTTTCTTCTATTAACTTCTTACTAAGCTTTAACTTAAGTGTATCACAGATATGGTGTATCTCAGTTATAGACAGATTATATTTTTTAAAAATAGTCAACATAGCAAAAACGACAGGGCAATCACCCAAAACAGTTCTTTTATTATAAACATCGAGTAGGTATTGAAAAATTTTAAAAGCAAAAAGTTCTTTAAATTGTTCAGGAGTAAGATGAAGTTTCTGAATAATTCTTACTGTTTCTTCATCATTAATCCATAAATCTAATATTTTATTTTGTAATTCACTATTCATAATAATATCTTCTCCAGTTATATGTCTGTATAAAACGTATTAGTATTAATTGTCGCTATGATTTTTCTTAGCGCTAAAAAAGCATCTAATTCATCTGATGCATTAAAAATCTCTCCATTTATCAATAAGTTAGATGCTAGCAGTTCATATTTATCAATAAAATTAAAAAATGTTTGTTGGTAAATTTGTAGTGCAACTTTTTTTTCTTCTTTTACAATTGTGTCTAAGATATTTTTTTGGGGTTGATTACCAATACTGAAAAAAAGTACAACTATTAGAGATATAATAATGAGAGTAATTAACATTATTTTTGATTTACTTGTAATAATGTTAATTTTATTTTTTTTCAAATACAAGCCTTAATAAATTAAATTTATAATTGAAAAAATACAATTTCATAGGATTGAAATGAACTTATATTTTGGTAACTAAGCCATCTATTAAATAGACCTTGAGTTTTCTGTCCTTACTTCACAGTAGTTTAGCTTTTCAATATAATTATCTAACATCATATTCTGAAAGTATTTAAATAAAACTTAAATAATAAAAAATTATAGAATGAGAGAGTCATTCCGTATTCAGATCAAGGAAGTAGCAGCATCTAAAATAATTGAATATTTAGGAGTATCAAAATCATTAATATCAAAAGCTATAAAAAAAGGTTAGCAAGTTGATATACAGTTTTTACCAGCTCTTTTTGCTTTATATAGGGCATCATCTGCTCTTTTTATAAGGCTTTGAATATTGTCATCTTGTCTAAACTGACAAATACCAATACTAGCACTTTGTGAATCTAGTGGTTTTAGTGCGAGTTGTTCAATTCTCCGTCGAATAGTCTCAGCTAAATGTTTAATCCCTTCTAGGTTTGTGTTAAGACATATTATAATAAACTCTTCACCTCCCCATCTACCTACAATATCGACCTCTCTAACATTTTCTTTTATACAATTAGCTATGGCTATAAGTGTATCATCACCAACTTGATGCCCAAAGCGGTCATTAATTAGTTTGAAGTCATCAATATCAATTAATATAACACCAAATTCTATTGTATAACGTTTTGCTCTTTTATATTCCGCATTTAGTACTTCATCAATCTTATAACGATTATATAGTTTAGTAAGGCTGTCTGTTATTGCCATTTTTTTGAGCTCTTTTTGAGCTTCTATTAAATCTTTGGTTCTCTCCAAGATCTTTACCTCAAGTAATTCTTGTTGGGATTGTTTCTCTTTTATAAGTTCATTTTGAACCTTTATCTTTTGGATGTTAAGTTCTCTGTATTTATAAGTTAAAATAAGTGTAAAGAATATAATCTCTATTATAGAACCCAAAAGATATATATGGCGGGAAAAATAGCTATAGTCTAAAAGTGCATTAAAGTTTAAAATCATAAGTGCCATTAGTGGTGCAAATATCATTAATGCTAAAAGATAGTTCTTAGCATCAAGTGAGCCTTGTTTGTAAATTTTATAAGCCGTAATAAAAAGCATAGTATAAAATAGTGTTGAATATAAGTTAAATAAAAGTCCTGAATAGGGTATATTATAAAATATAAGAATTGCAAATATAAGAAAGACCAAAATGGATTTTTTAAAAAAATAGTACATCTTCGGTAATTGTTTTCTAATTTCAATTAATTTACTTGTAAAAGCTATTAAAGCGATATTTACAAAAGTGCCAGTTACATGAAGACCTTCACTCCATCCATTAAAACCTAGTATTATATAAGTTGAACTTTGCATGCTTGTAAATATTAAAAATGTCAATATATAGCTAATATAATACATGTATACTTTTTCTCTAGTTAATATATATTTGTAGATATTAAGTATGCTTATTGTAAATAAAATTATTGAAAATATAATGTAAATATGGGTAGTCTTTAAACGTAAAGGATTAAAGTATTCCTTGGCAGTAAAGATTTTAAAATATCCTATTTGACTAGCTTTCGTTTGACCTTGAAAATATAAAGTGATATTTTGACCTTTGTTTATATTTACAGAAAAAGAAGGATTTACATCGTTTATATCTCGATCTTTTAATGGAACTTTTAAACCGTTTGATTCTTTTTTCCACTTACCATTTTCACTGTAGTACATATTGAATGTTTCCCACAGTGCTTCGTTAAAGTTGACAACAAAGCTTTCATTATCAGACTTGTTTGTAATATCTAGTTTAAACCACCTTGTGCCATTTAAGTATCCAAAGGTAAATCTGTTTGATGTTATATGCTTAAATGAGATTTCGCTGATTTTATTTATATCTAGTGCTGAACTTTCGTCATAGTAAGAATATATCTCAAAATCATCGTAGTTGTTTTGTGTATTTTTTAGTATTACATCTGAATATGTAGCTGTAGATAAAAGTAGCAATAATATCAATAATTTTAATTTGTAAATATATTTATTTAGATTCATAAGTTAAGATTATGTCATAGTACTTATGAAAATCATCTTAATGAAAATAACAAAGGTGAAGTAATTTTTGATATTAAAACAATATATTATATTTCATTTTCTTAAAAGCATAAAAATTGAAAGTTTTCTCTAAAGTTACTATCTTGAATAAATAATGTTTTTAAATGAGTATAAGCCTTGATTAAAAGAGATAGTTATACAGTAAAAAGTTTTAGCTACCTATTAGCTACTATAAGATTTAAAAGCTTTGAAACGTTGTTTTTTAGGAGTTTAAAAAGTTGTGGCTCCGGATACTGGATTCGAACCAGTGACCAAGTGATTAACAGTCACCTACTCTACCGCTGAGCTAATCCGGAAT
>Ga0193965_1000072_pt1 | contig 38811 bp, 74 predicted proteins | sample FB_8_MG_FD_140330 | JGI IMG/M metagenome (GOLD analysis project Ga0193965, IMG submission 140330) | Microbial mat bacterial communities from the Broadkill River, Lewes, Delaware, United States - FB_8_MG | ecosystem: Environmental > Aquatic > Freshwater > River > Microbial mats | place: USA... | reverse complement strand
GGTAGAAGTTAAAGCTGAAGAAGTTGTAGAGGTTAAAGAACCTGAATACGCAACTAAAGAAGAGTTTAGTAAATTATCTAACCAAATCACAGAACTAAGTGCTACTTTCACTAAAGAGAAAGAAGAATTAGAAGCTAAGAATGTTGAATTACAGAAGCAAGTGGATGAAAAACCAGATGCTGAAAAAATAGTACATTCTCCAGAAGTAAAAGAAGTAAATTTATCAACAACGGAGAATAGAATACTCCATGCAATTCAAAAAAACAAATAAAATATGGCAACAACAGTAACAGTTGGATCAAATTACGCTGGTAAGGTAGCTGGTGAAATTATAGGTGCTTCATTTAAAGAAGCTGACACTTTAAGATTAGGATTATTAACGGTAACGCCTAATGTTAATTACAAACTTAATTTAAGAAAAATAGCTTATACAGATGGAACTGTAGATTACTCTTGTGGTGATTTTACTCCAGCAGGAGCTATTACACTTTCTGAAAAGGTTTTAACACCTGAAAAAGTAATGAATAACTTCCAAGTATGTAAGGAAGATTTTAGACAAACATGGTCTGAGGATGGATTTGGAGCTTCTGCTCACAATGATATGATGGCAAGTGATATTTCTGAAGCTATTTTAGCGGAAGTTATGAAATCACAAGCTGAAAAAATTGATGATGACATTTGGAATGGTTTAGCAGCTACTACTGGTGAATTTGGTGGTTTTATTGAGCAATTTGCAGCAGATGGATCAATTGTTAAGCCTACTCAATTAGGTGCAGCAATTACAGAAGCTAATGTTGAGTCTGAATTAAAAAAAGTTTTAGCAGCAATTCCTATTTCTTTAAGACGTAAAGATTTAAACGTTTTAGTATCTCCTGATGTATTTCAATCTTATTGGTTCTACTTAGTATCTAAAGGTATTGCTTGGAACGGTACAGCAGATGAAAAACAAGCTAAATTTGGAAAATATACATTAACAGAAGTTAACGGATTACCAGTTAATACTATTATTGTTTATGAAAAATCTAACTTAGTATTTGCAACAGGTCTTTTATCAGATCAAAATGATATTAGAGTAGTTGATGAAGATGAAATTGGACTTTTGACAGGTCAAGTAAGAGGTAAAGTAGTTTATAACGCTGGTGTAGGTTACTATAATAGTGAAGATATTGTTTATTACGTATCTGTATAATTAAACATTTTTAATAATAATATAAAGGGTAGGTAGTTTTGTCTGCTTACCCTTTTTTAAAACCAATATAAATATGGCTTGTGATTTAACAACAGGAAGGGGAAAGGGTTGTTTCGATGCTTTAGGAGGTATTAAAAAAATGTTTGCTACTACTGATGATTTAGGTGCAATTACTTTCGATGTAACAGATACAGACGTTATTACAACGTTTGCTGGTGCTCCTGAGTTCTTTGAATTTGATTTAAAAGGAAATAACAATACATTTGATGCTGGTACTATAACTAAAGATATTAGTAATGGAACATCATTTTTCGCACAGTCTTTAAACGTTTTTTTACCGAAACTTGACAAGGCTACACATAAAGAGGTAAAGTTATTAGTATGGGCTAGTCCTACTATTATACTTCAAGACTATAATGACAATTATTTAGTAATGGGGTTAAAGAATGGTGCTGATGTAACAGGTGGTACTATTTTAACTGGTGGAGCTAAAGGTGACGCTGCTGGTTATACTTTAACTATGACAGCTGAAGAAGCTACTCCAGCTAATTTCTTAGATGTTGACATACCAACAACAACAGCTACAATTAGTGCGGTACAAATAACACCTTAATTTTAATTTTTCTTTCATAATGTTTTAAACCACTTCTTAATCGAGGTGGTTTTTTATATTGTAACAAATAGAAGTAATTATAGTTATATTAGTATGAAGATTTTATTAGAAAGTGCATCTGCACAAACATTAAATTTCATTCCTAGAGAATTTGTATCATTGGTTAATTATACTATAACTAATGAAGAAACTAATACAAGTATTTCAGATACAAATATATCAACAACTACTAACGGTGGATATTTAGAAATTACAGAAATATTTACACTAAAAGAAGATGTTTTTTACAATATAGACATAACAAAAACAGATAATACACTAATTTTTAGAGGTAGAATCTTCTGTACAAACCAAAATATAGATACTTTTAGTATGAATGATGGAGAATTTGTAGAAGATACAACTAAAGATAATACATACGTAATATATGGACAGTAAAGAAAGTAGAATAAGTATAGTTAATTTAAGTAATTACGTACAACCAGAAATAAAAGAAGTGCCTAGTAAAAAATACGTTACTTATGGTACTAAAAATAGCTATTTTCAATATTTAATAGATAGAAGTAGAGGAAGTGCTACAAATGGTGCTGTTATCAACTCTGTTATAGATTATATTTTTGGAGAAGGTTTAAATGATGAATCTTTTTATGATACCATTCCACAAGATGATATTAAAAGACTTGTAAACGATTTAAAAAGAATGGGACAATGTGCTATTCAATTACAGTATTTCGGTGGTAGAAAGTCTGTAAAAGGGTCACATATACCTGTAGAAAGTTTAGCAGCTGAAAAAGCAGATGAAAAAGGTATTATAAATGCTTATTATCATTCAAGAGATTGGTCTAAGGTTAGAACTATATCAGATTTAGATAGAATACCTACTTTTGAATCTAAAGAAAAAGCTGGTGTAGAGATACTTTATATAAAACCATATAATAGCGGTTTATTTTATTATAGTACAGTAGATTATCAAGGAGGTTTACAATATGCAGAGTTAGAAGAAGAAGTTGGTAATTATCATATAAATAATATACAAAACGGTTTAGCTCCAAGCATGTTAATCAATTTCAATAATGGTGAAGCTAATAGTGAAGAAAAAAGAAAAGAAGTTGTAAGAAGAGTAGAGGCTAAATATAAAGGTAGTTCAAATGCTGGTAGAGCTATAATAGCTTTTAACGATAATAAAGAAGCAGCAGCTACAATAGAGGCTGTTCCTTTATCTGATGCAAGTGATCAATATCAATTCTTATCTGATGAATCTATGAAAAAAATATTAGTTTCTCATAGAGTTACAAGTCCATTATTATTAGGATTATCGACAAGCACAGGATTTGGTTCTAATGCAGATGAATTAAAAGTAGCTTCCGTATTGTTTGAAACCTTAGTTATTAATCCTTTTAGACAATTATTAATACAAGGATTTGATAAGTTAGATAAGTTCAATAATAATACAAGAGATTTAGAGTTTGTTAGTTTAAATCCTTTTATGGATGATGAAGAAACTACTGAAGAAGTTGTAGAAACAAATACAGAAGAAACAGAAGATGCTGAAACAGTTGTAGATAATGAAAATACAGAATTATCAGCACATCAAGACGATAGTTTAATAGCTAACGCTTTAATTGATTTAGGAGAAGATGAAGATTTAGATAAATGGGAGTTAATAGATGAGCGTGAAGTAGATTATCTAATGGAAGATTATTTAGATAGTCAAATACCTAAACTATCATTTTTATCTAAAGCTTATAGATTTGTAACAACTGGTACTGCTAGACCTAACGCATCAAGTGAGCAAGATGGTGAAAATAGTCAAGGTGTTAAATTTAAAGTTCGTTATCAATACGCACCGTTAAGAGCAGGTGAAAATAGTAGAGATTTTTGTAAAAGAATGGTTAGTGCTTCTAAAATTTACAGAAAAGAAGATATTATAGCAATGGAGAATCAAAGTGTTAATCCAGGATGGGGGTTAGCTGGTGCAGATAACTATTCTATTTGGCTATATAAAGGTGGTGGAGGTTGTCATCATAAGTGGTTTAGAAAGACTTATGTACAGCGTACAGATACTAAAATAGATGTTAAAAGCCCATTAGCACCAACAATAAGTACAACAAAGGCAAGGCAAGAGGGTTTTAGAGCACCTGCAAACGATAGCAAGGTTAGTGTAGCTCCTGTTAATATGCCTAATCAAGGATTTGTAAACAAATAAGATATGGCAACAGCATTATTTATAAAGAGTGAAGATTTAAAGAGGAATACTATATTAGATGGTAATGTAGATACTGATAAGTTTATGAACTATATTAAAATAGCTCAGGAAATACATATACAAAACTATTTAGGTACGGATTTATACAGACGTTTACAAGCTGGTATTATAGCAAACGATTTAAATGCTAATGAGATTACTTTAATTAACGACTATATACAAGATGCTTTAATACATTTTGCTGGGGCTGAATATTTACCGTTTGCAGCTTATACAGTTGGTAATGGTGGTGTATTTAAACACGTATCAGATAATAGTATTAGTGTAGATAAGTCAGAAGTAGATTATTTAGTACAGAAAGAAAGAGATTTTGCACAATACTACACTCAAAGATTAGTAGATTATTTATGTGATAATAGTCAACTATACCCTGAGTATTCAACTAATACAGATAACAAAATAAACCCAGATAGTACTGTAAACTATACTGGTGGATGGTGTTTATAATATGGAAGTGAAGCGATACAAACCAAAGAAAGAAAACGTACTTAAACTAAAAAAATATATAAAAGATGGCAAAAAAGCTGGAGGTAATAAGAAATTATCTGATAATAACAGATACAATAACACTTGAAACTGTAGAATATCCACAAGATAGGGTTAGATATAAGGATTACAACAACACTATACAGTTTAAATATATAGATGATAGTTCTCAAAATAAAGAATATCAATTCAGTGATTTAGTAGATAAAGATGAGGTTGCATGGGCTGATTTACCAACCTTATTAGATTGGCTTAGAAATAACTCAGGTGGCTCTGGTACTTTAGATGTTAGAATACAGGATCAAACAACTCCTGTTATTATATTACCAATGGCTTTAGAGAATGTAAGAACAACTATAACTGTAGAAGCTGTAGTAGGTGAAAGAACATTTACGGTTTCTGATGATACAGGATTCACAGTCGGTCATCATTTCAGGTTAGTAGATGTTAATTCTGATAAGTTTTATTATGCTACAATATTAAATGTAGCTGCTAATGTTGTAACTGTAGATACTCCCATAGATTTTCCTTACGCTATAGGCTCACAAGCTGTTGATGCTATAACTAATATGGCTGTTAATGGTTCTGTTACACCTGTAGTTTTTAAGCATAGATTAGGAATACCATCTACACCTTCAGATACGGATATAACACGTATTATTATTACTTGTACTACAACTGGAGGTATTGACTTATCAGGTTTTGGAGATGGAGACGCTTTAGATAATGGATTAGTTTTTAGGCAAATAAGAGATTTAACTAATAATATATTTAACGTTAAAACAAATGCAGATATATCTAACATAGCCTATGATTTTAATATTTATGACACTACAAATCCAGCACAAGGACTAGATGGTTTTGTAAGTAGATTAACGTTTGCAGGTCAAAATAAGATAGGAGTTTCGCTTAGAGTTGGACAAGATGATAATTTAGAGGTTATAATACAAGACGATTTAACAGGATTAAATTCATTGTCAATAATAGCGGAGGGGCACAAAGTAGAAGCGTAAATATGAAAGGATTAGTTGATAAAGTCTTAGCTTGGACTATAAGTAAAAAGCTTACTGTATTTTTAATAGCTACTATACTAATATTAAAAGGTAGTATTAGCGGTTCTGAATGGGTTTATATCTCATTAATGTATATAGGTACACAAGGAGCAATAGATTTGTATAATAGTATAAAAAAGTAAATAATTAGTTTCCTCACATGACAACACAAGACCGAGAAGAATTTGTAGTATTAAGAAATGATGTAGATCATATAAAATCAGATGTTACAGAAATAAAAAACAATAGTAAAAAGTTAAATGACGACTTTCAAAAGTTAACCTTTCACTTAATAGGTGATCCATCTACAAAAACAAAAGGATGGATAGAAAGAGTAACAAGATTTGACGTTAGACTAACGAGAATAGAAAAAGCTTACGCTATCGGTGCTGGGTTAGTATCTGCTATAATTATGTATGTAAAATTTGCAAAATGAAACTTTCAGAGAATCAAATAATATTTAGTTTAAACATTGCCGACCTTATACATTTTGCAAATAGTGTAGGGGTTGGTTTAACGTTTGGAGATGCTTATAGAAGTCAATATTTACAAAAGCATTACTTAGCTACTGGAAAGTCTAAAACAATGAAGAGTAAACACCTTAAAAGACTTGCTGTTGACTTTAATTTCTTTATTGACGGTAAACTAACATACGATAAAAAAAAGTTGCAGAAACTAGGTGATTTTTGGGAAAGCTTACATAAGAAAAACAGATGGGGTGGTAACTTTAAATCATTTGTAGATACACCTCACTTTGAAATGAATGTATAGATAATTGATAAAACTATACGTAATTAAATATAAATGATAAGAAAATAGCATTTTTATATCATATAACATATAAAAACCTACTAGCGTCATTCCGTTTCACTAGTAGGTTAATTTTTTAGCGCAATTTGAAATAAACCAACTTAATTTATAATGAGAAAAAAAGTTGTTGCACTAAGCCAGTCGGATCAACGGTGCTGACAAACCGTTTAAAAGTTTAACAATGCTAAAGTAGTTATAATTATTTAAACTACCTAATTTATTTTAATTATTTTTATAATCCTTATCTAAATCCATCATTACATTAAATGCTGTATGACCACCTATTGCAATTCCTATACTTATTGATGGTTTAGGAAACCACTTACCATAAGCAGCAGCATAACTCTTTACATCTAAACCACTGCCTACCTGCATTGCAAATATTTTTTGCATCTTACCTACAAACCAATGTACATAAGCTTCAATATGATAATGTCCACAAGCTGTACTTTGCATATTATTCTTTGCTTTATTAATAGCTTTAGAGCCTATACCGTGACAATATAAAACATTATCTATAACGACTTCATCAACAAAATTCCATCCTGGGGTTTCTAAAACTTCATTAAAACTCTTTATCCATCTTTTAGGAATACCACCGCTAAAAGCTTTTCTCATCACTATTAAATCATGATTTCCAATTGTTATATCAGCATCAGGAAAAGCTTTATACCACTTAGATATTTTACGAATTGCTAAATCTAATTCGTCACCACCCCCCATACCATCTGGATCTGTTTCATGAAAACTAGGATAATGAGAATCAATAATATCACCTATAAAAACAACTTTATTACAATTATTTACAGCGTATTGTTCTTTGCAAAATTCTAAATAACCATCTAAACAAAAAGGCTCATGTAAATCACCAATTATTAAAACTCTATTTTCATTTTTAATTAAATTTTTATACGCTTTTTTAATATTACCTTTTAAACGAGGTCTAATCTCTTTACTCATAAATTATAATTTTATTGCGAAAGTTAAATTAATATTTGCTTTATTATTTGATATTCCTACTCCTGCACCAACTAAGAACTTACTTTTTCTATTGTAATACAGTCCTACGGTTGGGTTTAATACGTTTAAATCGTTACTTAGATTCATTGTACCACCAATAAATAAACTGCTCTTATATATCGTTTTAGTGGTTTCTATTGTTTTAGTTGTATTGAACGTTTCTAGTTCTAAATCTCGTTTATAAATGTTATCAGCTAATATAGTGCTTTTAACAATTCCATTACTAAGACTGTCTAAATATTTATATTCATTTACTTCTTTATCTTTATAAATTATCTTAGTGATAGTATCATTTACTATTACTTCTTTAGGTACTTTAATAATCTTTTCAACTATTTGTTGAGGTTTAGTATTGTCTATTATGTCTGTTACGTACTCAATCTTAGTTTCTGTTTTAGTAATAACTTCTGGTTTATCCTCTGTAAACAGCAAATATACACAAATTATCAACAATACAACTAATATTACGTTTATTTTTTTCATGGTTATAAGTTAATCGTTATCTATTACAAATTTAACATTCCCTATGGTTATAATTTCTCTACACTTCTTAACACCATTATAACTAAGGTTATTCTTTTTAGCATAATCTGAAATAGTCATAAGATTTAAATAAGAGAATCCAAGTTCAATAATTTGAACTAAACTATAATTATCTAATTGGTCTGTTTCAAACTTTATAGCTATAAAATCTAAAGTTTTCTTAGTGTTTTCAATGGTTTTCATGTGGTTCAATTTTTTGAATTAATGTTATTAGTAGTTGGTAGTAAGTTTGGTTGGCTTTAATCGTTAACGGTAATTGTTTTTTAACCTCAACGTAATAGCTTATTTGTTATTAATGCGCCAAGCTCCTCCAAAAGCCTACAACCAACTCCTAATAACCATTATAAACAAATAGTTTTTCAACGCTTGTTTTACTTTTACCAATAACACCATTTGCGCTAAGGCTACTTTTAGCTTCTTTCTGCCATACGCAAACAAAGTCTTTAGGTGCATTATATTCACTTACGTACACTTTGTGTCCTTGTTTACTTTTTTCTCTTACAAAATCCCAAAACAAAATATGATTAAAGTCATTACTATATTTAGTCGTATTTTCGTAAGGTGGGTCACAATAAATAATACTATTTTCTGGTATTTTAACTTTGTTGTATTCATCATTCACAAAAACAACTCCTTTTAAGTTTTCTACTTGTTTATAAGTGTTTTTTCTTGCTTCAAGTTGGTAATCTCTTATTGTGCCTAACTTTGTTTTTGTACGTCCTGCATATCCTCCAAAATACTTACCGCTGTAACTACAATTAAATCCAGTCCATCCAACTAACCAAGGTTCATAATTTTGTTTTTTGTCTTTAATCATTTTGTAAGTTTCTCTACTTATTTCAGTAGGTGCAAGCCAACCATCATAAACAAGGGCTTTCCACATCTCTATAAGTTCGGTGTGTATATCGTTTGCAATTCTGTTCCCTGTTACTTTATCAATGGTATTCATACCTCCTGCAAATAGTTCAGTATAATACTGTTCAGGCTCTCTATCTTTTAATATAATTGGTAAAATCTCTTTTGCAAATCTATTTTTGCTTCCCATATATTTCATAATTCTGTCTTTTATTTGTGTTTACAATGGTTATAAGTGTACGTTAAAAACAATTAAAAAAGTTAATTAACCTCAACTTAATCTCCTTTAACTCAAACTTTATATCAAACAAAGCTCTTTTGTATAAGGGTTGTTCATTAAACTTCGAACGTATTTTATTTAAAACTTTACTTCCGTTTACTATTATCTTTCTTTCGAACATATTTTTTAACTGTAGTTAACTAATTAATAAAAACAATATTATTAAGGTAAACTTATTACTTGTTTACCAACTGTAATTGCAAAAGCAAGTCTAATAATTATAAATATCATTATTCCTACTATAATTTTATCTTTAACTTTCGTCATAATTCTATAATTTAAAATATTTGTTAATACTGTTTTTATTAGCGTAAAGTTATAAAATATTAAGGTTTAAGTTCAATATAGTTTTCACCATCGAAAAGATATACCTTACAAGGTGTATTAAGTATTTTTTCTGCTTGTTCACATCTGTATTTTTGTGCTTTCTTACTGTTTAAATCAACCTCGAAAGTATGCGTATTCTTTTCCTTAACAATTTCATAACTATCTGTAAAATTAATAGCTTTGCTTAGTATTTTTTTAATACGATCTTCTCTTTCTTTTCCAATATGTAAAACACCACCGTGCCATTCACTATATATTTCGTCTATTTCTTCAAATAATTGTTCTTTGTTCATTGTTTTTAAATTTAATTTGTTAATATTTCAACGCTACTAATGTTACAGTATTAAGTTATAATTAATTAAAGTTTGACTTTTTTCGCTTCTTCCTTTCCCTACGGTTTTTAGCACAAGTATTTAAGTGTTTTTTATAACTTCTTAACTCTTTTTCACTTGTTTCTGTTTTTTCTTCTTTAGGTATCATATATGGTAATTGTTTTGTATTTCTCTTTAACTAATAATAACTATGCATAACCATTATAAACAAATAGCCGTTCAACGCTTTTTTTATTTCCTCCAATAACGCCATTTGCACTTAATTGGCTTTTTGTTTCTTTCTCCCATACGCAAACAAAGTCTTTAGGTGCATTATATTCACTTACATACACTTTATGCCCTTGTTTACTTTTTTCTCTTACCCAATCCCAAAACAAAATATGATTAAAGCTATTGCTATATCCAGTCGTATTTTGGTAAGGTGGGTCACAATAAATAATACTTTCTTTCGGTATCTCTATTTCATTATATTTTAAATTAAGAAACTCAACACCTTTTAATTTTGGTATTTGTTTAGAAGTACTATTTATTGCTTCTGTTTGGTAGTTTGGTAATTTACCATTCTTTAATCTTCTGCTTTCAGGGTAATCTCCTGCATATCCACCAAAATACTTACCACTGTAACTACATAAAAAACCAGTCCATCCAACTAACTTTTTGCTATAATTTTGTTTTTCATTTTTAATTTTATGGTATAATTCTTTACTTACATTTCTTGGAGCTTTCCAAAGGTCGTAAACAAGTGCTTTCCACATCTCTATAAGTTCAGTGTGTATATCGTTTGCTATTCGGTTTCCTGTTACTTTATCAATCATATTCATACCTCCAGCAAATGGCTCTATATAATACTGCTCAGGCTTGCGACCTTTCAATATAATTGGTAAAATCTCTTTTGCAAATCTATTTTTGCTTCCCATATATTTCATAATACTTTTATTTTTGTTGTTTACAATTGGTTATACTAATACAGTTGGAGTTTATATTGGCATATTACGTAGTGCTAATCGTACCTTGTGATTACCATAACTTGTTTATCTGTTTATGATCTTCTGCGAGAACTTATCCAAGACAAACACCAACTAGTGAATATAAACAATTAAAAAATTAATCGCCTAAGTCATATTTATAATCGTTTCTACAAGATGCTGGTACTACATCATTATACTTTCCTTTACAATTTTCACATTTACCATTTATAAACTTTACTTCTTCTTCACAGTTTACACAGTAATTTATTTTTGTTTTCATATAATTTATTTTTTAAAAATTCATATTCTAATAAAGTTAGCAGTAATTAACCTACCCATTTAAAGTAACCTCTTATATGCTCTACTTCTTTAGTTTGGTCTATTAATGCTTCAATCGAATATAAAACCATTTCAGCATTGTATTCTTTTGGTTCTTTGTTTAATTCAATTTCGCCTTTTATAGTTTCTATAAGGTCAGTTAATTGTTTTATCTTCTTTTCTTGGCATTCTATTAAGGCTTCTCCTTGGTCGTCTTGCATATAAGATGCGTACCAACCAGCCATTTTTAAATTTTTAACTTCCATCTTGTTTAATTTTAACTACTGCTAACAAAGTGTATAGCAAATAGCCTATTAATATTCAGTTTTTAATTTAGAGGTTCGTTCTTCGTCTACTTGCCATACACAATGCGTTAATGCGCAATTATAGTTTTAGGTAGTGTTAATTCAACACAACCAGTACTATATATTTTACCTTTATTATCTATTAAAGTATATCTATTTTCCAAAGTCCAACCATTCATACTATGTTTAGTTACTTGTACTGGTTTTTCTGATTTTTCAATCCATTCAATAGTATCTATTACATTTTGGTCATTTTTACACCCAACTAAAAAAGCGCATAACAGCGTATATAAAAAATATTTACTCACTTTACTTTTAATCAAATTTCTCATAATCTTAAATTTTATTTATTATTTATTAATCTATTCTTAAATTATACAATACTTTTCATAATACTGCTACAGTTAAATGTGAGTTGGGTTGGTTTTAATAAACCTCAACAATGCGCTTACTTGGATCTTATTTTTGTTTAAACGGTAATGTTTTTGTATCATTCCCAAAGCCCACAGTTAACTCCGCATAACCTAAAATAAAACCCCTTGTTTATTTTCGTAGTTTGTTATTAAAACCTCAACTCTTCTATTCTTTAAATTTTGTCTTTCGCCTACAAAAATAATATTAAGCCCTCGCTTTTTGGCTTGGTCTAATATAAAAGGGTGGTCAAATTCACTCATAGCCCATTTACACTTTGTTTCAGTCAGTGCTTCAAATAAATCAAAACTATCCTCATTAGTAAAGCCTTTAACATAATTATCGTCAGTGTCTAAATATGGCGCATCACAATAAATAAAGGTTTGTTCTACATCCCTAATCTGTATGCTATTAAAAAACACCTTAAAATCTTTATTCATAAATTGAACATCATGTATTAACTTAAAAGTCTTGTCTATATATTTATAAACACTGTTTTTCGGGTTTTCTGTGCCATATTTAATTGAGGCTCCTGCACCCATAAAAGTTATGTTACTTAAAAATAAAAACCGTAATGCTTTCCTAACTTCACACAATTCAATATTTTCCTTCCAATATTCAAGTAAATCACTATGTATAGGCATTTGATAAAAGGCTTGTTCTAATTCGTCTTTTTTTGTGCTGACTACATTAAATAAATTAAATACATCACTATCAAGGTCATTTACAATATTATACTTTGCTTTAGGCTTATTAAAAAACATACCTCCAGCACCAAAAAAAGGCTCAATATACATTTTGTGCTTAGGAAAATATTTAATTATTCCAGCCGCAAGTTTTGTTTTATTACCCATTCTTCTTAATATCATTTTTAAAATTTTATCTTAGGTTATACTAGTTCGTTGGGAGTGATATTTGTGTATTAGTTTTAATGCTAATGGTATTTAAGCTAACCTTTGTTAGTCTTGTATTTGTTATAAACCATTCATTGCCTCAAAAACCACAACCAACTAGTGAATAAATACAATTAATTATTAGCGTCTAAAAACATTATTGTACTTTTATAATTCTCTATTAAATGCTCAAACGCTTGTTTCACTATTGTATTATCGTTTTTACGTTGTTGTCTTTTTGCTTTTCTAAGTTGATATTTCATCAACATTATTGTTATATATTTCATAATTAAAAATTTTTATTCTATTAAGTTATAACAAATAAAACTACTTTTGGCTACCATAAATTAAAGCTAGAGCACACAAAACAGTTGTTTCAAATCCAATATATTTACTCATTATAGTCCAAACTATCAAACATATTGTTGCTATTATTACTGTAGTTGTTACCTTGTCTTTCATATCGTTTTACTTGTTATAACTATGCATAAAATTTATAATGCAAAGTCTATTAATAATATTCAAATTTAATATAATATATTCTAATATCCTAATTAAAACATACTTTTATATAATTCATTACAAATCTTATACTAATACAGTTGGAGTTAATTTTAACATATGACTATATTTTTGCGATACCTTGTTCATAACCTCAACTACTTTCTTATTAATTAAATTCTGCGATAGATTCTTTAAAACTAATCACCAACTAGTGAATAACTAAATATAAAAATCACAAAAACTTAGTTTGTGCTTGTAATTAATACATTTACTTCTTCGCTTATTTCTAAATCATAGTGATAACTTTCAGTCACTCCGCAATTCAATAAGTAAACTAAACCTCCTGGTCTAATATTAATACCTGTGACTAATCGTTTTTGTTGTTCAATGTCTGTTTGTAAGTAAACAGTATCTCCTAATTTAAATTTTGTATCTATTAACATCATTGTTTTATTTTTTCATTTGTTATTCTAATAAAGTTAATCCGTAATAAGCTACTAATATTTTCTCACAAGTTCACATTTATAGTGTATATCGCCTTTTTCAAGTCTGTTTTTCTTTATCATATTAAGTAGTTCTTTTTCGTTTAATTTAAAACACCTTGTATTATTCTCAAAGGTAATAATATTTACACGCTTACTTCGGTTAACTTCACCTAAATTTAATTGCTTCTTATTGTCTTTTAACCAAGTTTCTGTAAACTCATCTAAATCAAAACAAGTTGGATCAATACTTTGATAACTGTTTGCTTCTTTAAAAAATTGTTTTAATATTTTTTCCATAATTCAAATATACTATAATTTATTTTAACACGCAACTAATTTTAGCTAAATTCGTTAATCCGTAATTTACCACTTACTTTATCTCTATACCTATCTCCGATAACTTTCTTCTTAAATATTTTCTCCAGTAATATCTACCTTCACCACTCACTCTTTGCGGAAAATCTTCATACCCAAGTAACCATCTAAAAATTTGTCTTGTATCTATTGGTAAACTTCGGTTAACTTTGTGCATAACAAATAAATCATTCAAATCGTCTGTTAATGCATTAATCTTATCTTCAAAAATTGCATCATTAAAATTGTCAACTTCACTTTTGTAAGCGTTTAATGTTTCTTTAATATCTTTTTTTATATCCATAATAATTTGTTTTATTTACTATTTACTTGTTATGCACTATTCAGTTAACTGCAATTGGTTTTAGATACTTTTTCAAACCTAACTTTACTCATACTTGCAATACCACCTAAATCATTCTCTATTTTATAATACTCTTTGCTTTCCTCTAAAAGTTCATATTCTTTTCCGATAGTAAGGTAGTCGTAATTTGCATTATCTACACAAACCAACTGTTCCCTTTGGCAGTTAACTATGCGTTTAGCAAATAAATCGTTTAATTCAATTGCTTGTTCTTTTGCTATTTGCTCCCAAGTAACTCTGTCTTCAGGTATATTTCTATTAATTGCAATTTTTCTAATTGTTTTTAAAACTCTTTCACTTATATCCATAATATTTATTTTTAATTTTTATTTACTTGCCAAACACTAATACAGTTAAAATTAATTTTAGCATATTACGTATAATTTGCGGTAATGCTTTTTAAACCTCAACTATTAGCTTTATTAATTATCTTCTGCGAAATCCTACCTAAAACTAAATATTAACTATGCGTATAAGTAATAAAAAAAGCTCCATCTACACCGCATAAATTAAATTATAAATAGAATTGGTGTGGTTGTCCTTCATTTATACATTTACGACAATCATCTCCTCCGTAAGGGTGTTGTTTATATTTACAAAGTGTACAAACACTTACACCTCTATTTACTTGCTCCTCTGTTAATATTCCAAGTATTGGTTTTTCATATTGTTCCATTTTTATATTTTTTTTATTTATTATGATAATGAATTAAATCTACTTTATCTCCTATTTTTAAACAATTACCTATGTAATTTCCAAAACTATGTATTTCAATTTTTAATATATTTCTATCGGTTTGCGTAAATCCACTACCACCTATATAAGTTCCAGTATCTATAATCCTCCTTACATTCTCTAAATCAATTCCATTCATCAACTTAGATATATCTTTAGCTAACATTATTAAATCTTTATCTGTTTTAGTGCATATATTCATATTTTCACCAACACACACAAACGAATTAGTTAGTATTTTTAAAACTTTATCCTCATTAATATCTTTCATCTTAATTTATATTTAAACTTATTAAATTCTTTTATTACTGCTTTATTTGGTTTGTACTTATTACCAATGCTATCCGTAAAAAAAACCAAACACTTTCTCCATTTAGAAAAGTATTGAGTTATTTCTTTGTTTCCCATTATTTTACAATCTCTGTAATTTCTAATAATCTTTCATCTCCTTTTAAACTAATTATCTGAAAATAAGTTTTTTCATTTTCCATAACTAAATGATCTACATATTCAGTTTCATTAATATCAGTTCCTACTAAGTTTCTTGCTTCTGTCATTTGGTTTAAAGTATACATAATTTTATTTTTTTATTAGTTATTATCTTATTTCGATACTCAAAGATAATACTTTATATTCAATAAACAACTATAAATATTATATTTTTTCAAAATATTTTGCATTCCTCTTTTTTTCCTACTCATACTCTAATACAGTTATAAGGTATAAACTACCTACTTTTATCTAATAGCTTACCAATAAAAGCAAGTGCTAAAAATACAAGTGTACTAAAGCTTATAAATGCTATTATTATCAAAATACCTTTTACAATATGTGTTAATATTTCCATATCTGTTTTGTATTTAAACGTTTACATCTTATAACTATGCGTATAACAAATAAAAAAATAAGCCATCTACACATACTAAATTTAATTAAGGTCTAAGCTTTATGTGTTTAACAATTAACGTGTTACAATCTATAAAATCATTTACATCCTCATTGCTTCTATCCATAACCATAAGATTGTTTTGCTTATCTACGACTATATCTATATTAAAAAATACATCTTCTACATCTCCATTATTTTCTAATACTTTTGGATAAACTCTCAATTTCGGTTTATCCTCCACCATTTTAAAAATTCTTTTTTCAGCTTCCTCTATATTTATATGCCCATCTCTAAAATTAATTAAAGACGTTCTTATGTTTAATTTTCTATCCGTTAAATTTTTCATTTTTATTTTGTTTTTATATTAATTTTATTTCGTTTTCTGAATATGTAACTCCTTTTAAAGAATTTGAGAACGTTCCTTCTTCTCCATATCCATTTATACTCCATCTTTTTACAACCTCGTAAAAAACATATTTTCTTCCAATAACTCTTTTACATATTAAAAAGGATCGTCTTTCATCCCAATTTAATGGTGCGCATTTATATAGTTTAGTCTCCATTGTTTTAATTTTTACCAAAATTATCAGCCATCGCTTTTATTTTTTTACTTGCCATACTCTAATACAGTTCATAAGCAATTATTATGCTTCAACTAATTCAAACCTATCTTTGTTATAATAATGAGCTTTACCACTATCATCTATTAAACAGTAAGTTTCATCACTTTCGCAAATAAGTTTATATTTTTTACCATCAGTTAAATGGTTTTTCCACTCTCCTCTATCTATGCATAACAAAAGCTGAGAACTATTACATAAAAGTAATAAAGCGTCTGTAGCTTCATCAAATGTTATTCTGTCAAAATTGTATTCTGTTAAAATTCCTTTAATTTTTGTTTTCATAATTCTTTACTTCTTTTATAATTTAAAGTTGGGAGTAATAATTGCATATTACGTAGGAATCCTGAGTAATAAGTGATAACCTCAGCTTAAATAATATTTGTTATCTTCTGCGATAGCTTACCTAAAACTAAATGTTAACTATGCGTATAAATTATTAAATACCACCTTTTTCAAATCGAGGTTTAGGTATAAATGTTTTAAATTTTGTTGCTATTGGTATAATTTTTAACATTCTTTTATACATTATATTCCATAGTTTAGTCGCTTTTGCTTTTTTATTTGGTTCAGTTTCATTATTCATAATAAAAGCTAATCTTTTAGTTCTTTGATACCATACATCTGCAAAATCCCAAAATTCACTTTCCGTTTTTATATTATCTATTCTCATAATTTAAATTTAACAATTCATACTCTAATAAAGTTAGTAGCAATTTTAACATATTACGTAGTGTTAACGGTATCTTTCTTTAAACCTCAACGTAATACCTATTTGTAATCTTCTGCGAGAACTTATCCAAGACAAACACCAACTAATGCGTAACAATTAATACTAATATCCAAAGCTTGTTACTAACCTTGTTTTTTCCCTATTAATACATTCAAAACTTGTCAGGTATATATATTTATGATAGTTTTCATTTAATTGTATTAACTCTTTACTTTTTATCTTTAATTCTATAAGTTTTTCACTGTTCATAATTCGATATTTACTTTTGTATTAAACCGTACTAATGTTACTCTAATGTAGTTAGCAGTAATTGCGCTTTATTAACTTAATAATTCTATCTATTCCTAAATCTATACCTTTGTAGTAAGCCAAAGAATCGTGTCCTTTTGCACCTTTTATCATTACTTTGTTTTCTTTTTGCATTTGTTCTGCCATATCAACTAAACAACTACTGCTAACTACACCTAAATTTAATTGCTTGTCATTTAATATTTTTAAAAGTTCTTTTTTACTTAATTCTTTACCATTAAAAGTAATGTAATCTCCGTAAGTTCCTTGCTTAAATTCAAATTTTTTATTTTCCATAATTCAAATGTACTTTATTTTTTATTAACACGCAACGAATTAGATAAAATTAGTTGCGTGTTAATAATTGTGTATTAGTCTAAAATACTTTCGGTAACGGTTGTTAAACCTCAGCTTAAAAGCCTTATATAAAAGAACCATCAAACCCCTCAATTACTAATCACCAACTCTTATAAATAATTAATTAAAGGTTTTGTAATTCTTCGAGTACCTCTGTAAAGTAAATTACATTACCATTTGTTTCAATATCCCATCCTAAATCATTCATAAAATTTAGTTGTTCTATTATACAAAGCTCAGCCACACCCTTCCATCTAAACCAAGCTACATTACTACAACTGGATTTATGTTCTTTTATGTCTTTTTCTAAACAATATTTTAAGTTCCAATCCTCAATTTTATGTATAGCTTGTTTTAATATATTCTCAGCTTTTTCTTTAGGTCTTAATCTCATATCTGTTTTGTGTTTATATTTAACTAATCATTTATGTGTCCAGTTGTAACAAATATTTTATTTAATTGTATCACCTATTTTATAAAGGTCATGATCTAACTTATATACAAAAACTTTAACAAATTTATCTTTAGTTCTAACATCATAAGAATATTCAGTTGGAGCTGTGTAAGTATGTTTGTCATATATAATACCTCCTTTAAAGTTTTCTATTGGTTTTTTTGGTTTTGTGCAAGAGCTTAATAAAACACTTGCAACAACTATGTAAATAATTAATTTAACATTGTTATTTAACTCTAACATTTTTAATACTTTTTTCATCTTGTTATTTATTTAAAATTATTTCTCTTTTTACTTAAACTCAATCATTTACTAATTCGTTCTAAACAATTAAAGGTCTGACATCATACTTTCGTATTTCACTATTAAACTTTGGTAACTCCTTAAATATCCGTGTTTATTATACCATTCACCTTTTATCTTTTTGTATTCCATTAAATCTATCCACTCATTAAAGGTAACTTTCTTGTACTTTTCATTTAACTGTAGAGAACTATGCGCATAATCAATAGCTTCATTTATTGCATTTATAACAGCTTTATGTGTTCTTCCATGCTTTCCTATCATTGTTTCTGCATCCATTATTTTAAGGTGCTTATTTAATATTTCTTCTGCTTTTGTCATTATATTTTTATTAAGTTTATTGTTAAATTCACGCTACTAATGTTACAGTATTAAGTTAAAAGTCATTTATGGCTGATTTTTAGGATTGTTTTTGTAATTATAATATATAATAAATACATTAACTAAAGCTATTAAATAACCTATAATAAATCCAAGTATAAACATTTATCTTTATGTTTTAATTAATAAAATTATTTTTAATATATTTAAACCAACCAAACACTATACAGTTAACTGTGAGTTGTGTTTATTTTCAAATTTACAAACTATTTATTTATAAAACAACTATATACTCATATTTATTTAATAAATATTTTAAAATGGTACTTCTTCATCTGTAAAAGCATCTTTTGGATCAACATTTTTCAATGGTGGTTCTATATATCCTGGTTCTTTAAATATATTTTCTGATTCATTACTATGTGTAAATGGTAAACCATCGTCATTTACTGTTAAATAAAAATCTTCAAAATCTCTACCCCTAGAATGACTACAACTAATTTTAACTGTATTCTTTTCACCTTCTCCATTTTCATCTATAAGTCTATCCATTGAAATCATAGTTTCACATTTAATAGTTGTTACACTTCCTAAGTGACCTCTAGCTTTTTGAGAATTTGGATTTTTATGAAGTATAAAACAAATATGTAAACCTAATGCAGACCATTGTAATAACTTTTCAGCAAGTTCTGCACTTGTTTCTATATCGTTTGTATTTGTTACTAAATCAGCTAATCCATCAATTGTAATAATATCAATATCTCCAGAGTATTTAGAATTACAAATTAAATTATCTAAAAACCTTAATCTATCTTTTACGCTTTGTTTTCTCATTTGAAAGGGTAAAAATTTATCATACCTATTACCTACAATTCTTTCAACTCTTCTGAATGAATTAGATGCATAAAACTCACCTTGTTCAGTATCTATAGATATAACATATCCGTTTGTTTTCCTATTACCAACTATTAAATCAGAATAGTTTGTTGAATTTCCACCTATAAATGCAGCTTCAATAAGTGATTTATTAAATGATTTTTTAGCCTTTGAAGGTGCATAAATACAGCTTAACTCACCCCTCGTAATTGCAGGAGATTTAAAGCCTCTTTCATCTAAACCTATATAAACTAATACGTCTAATGGTTTAACTGGTTTATCTAAATCTACAAAACATTCTTTAAATAATTCATCAAATGTTTTTTCTTCAGGTAAATTTTCTTCGATATTATCGTATAAACTTTCGTCTATTTCATCCATTTCATTCTTGTTTTTAATTCTAATACTGTTCTGTCTAATATTTTATCAAAGTTAATATAATTTTTATCAAATACAGTATTGTTTTTAATTTTATTTTGCATCTCATGATTTTTAAGTATAGATACAACCTCTTTTTTCTTTAGTTCTGCACCATAACTTATATCTGTCATTATAATATCCATCATCTCATGTATAGGTATTTTATCTTTATATGCTTTATGATCCATTAGAACCTTGTAAAATAAACTATATAATAACGTATCTACTGCATCCGTTTTATATTTTGATACTAGCATACTATCAAAAGTTTTTAATGCTTTAATTAACGTGTTAATATCCTTTACATCTTGTTTTTTATACTTAGAGTATTGTATTTTATTCTTTAATTTATAAATAACCCTTTGAGCATCTTCTATCACTTTGTATGGTTTCATATCCTATCGATAGTTTTTTTAAATCCTTTCTTATCATATACTTGTTCCTTAGTAATAGAACAAGTTAAATACATTTCAAAGTTTTTTAACTCTAAAAAGTGAGTAGGTTGTAGTAATAAGTGGTCTAATATACCTTTCTGAGTAAACATACCTTTTAAAGCATTGTCTATTTGATTTTTAGTGTATATTTCAGATATTTTATCTAACTTTATTTTATCTAATACTTCTAATTTAGATTTAAAATAAGGTTTTTTAAGATAATGCTCTCTTGCATCAGTCCATCTTTGGATAAATTCTTTTTCTGTATATATAATATCACTTACACTATCACTTACACTATCAGTTGGATTTGTTGGATTTTTCTCAACATTTTCAACACTTGTTGGATTTGTTGCTTCTTGTTGTGCTAATTTAGCTAATCTTCTCTTTTCTGCACTAGCTTTACCTGCTTTACTTCTACCTTCTAATGTTTTTTCCCACTTCTCTAAATCTCTTTTAAGTGAATTTTTAATATCTACAAACATAAGTTTAGTAGTTCTATCAGGTGCTTCTGGATTCATATCGTTAACATATCTAAAGAAGTGTTTGATTAACTTACCAGCTTCTTCATCTGTAAGTTCTTCAAATTTATCAATCCAATCAGCGTAAACTATAACAGCTTTCTTATTATCTGCCATAATTTAATCTTCTTTTAATAATTCATTTAACTCAATTTCATTAAACTTATCTTCTGCACGACACAAAGTATTGCAAGTCCAAGCCCAAACTCCAAATGCTTTATCACTAGGATATGATATACATTCATAAAGTGTATTTTCACGTCTTTTAAAAACTTCGTAATGTATTACATTGTTTTCTGATACTTCGTACAAATAAGCGTACTTAGATGCTTTGATTTGGTTAAATATATAACCTTTAACTTGTCCGATTCCTACAAAATACTGTTTTAGTTCTTTCATATTTAATATTGTTAAAAAAAATACCGTTACTTTCAGAGGTGCAGCTCTTACTAATAACGGTATAAATAATGTCTTTAAGTGTATTAAAACCTGCACGAGTTAATACTACGTCGCAATATACAATTTATTTACTTATTTAAAAAGTTTTATTTACGAAAACTACGAAACTAATGAATAACTATATTTCTTTCCGTTATAATGACTTGTATAACCACCTCCATAAACACCATAAACCCCACGAACTCCATTTATAAACTTAGATATACAACCTTCATTTACTCCTAATTCTTTAGCGCATTCTATTATAGATTCATATTCACCAATAAATTTATCTTCGTGGTCATGAACTATAACCCTTTTTCTATTATTATGTCTTGTTTTACTTCTGTTAATAGGTGTGCCCATATAATTACGCTTCTTAGATAAATGTAAATCTATAATATAGTTAACACTTCTTAGTTTTAAATTCAGGTTCTTAGCAATAACGCTTGATCTATTGTCATGGTTATTGTAAAAATAATGTAAAACATCTTCAACTTCATTAGGTGTTATCATAATTTATTAGCTTCTAAATAATCTTTAAAGTGTTGTTGTTCTGTTGTTGTTAGGTTGTTGTATCTACCATTTTTAAAATCAAGTAAGTTAATTTCTTTTTTATTAACCATAAAATCACCTGTTTTCTTTACGTTATCTTTTGGAAATATATGTGTGCTCATATCTTATGTGTTCTTTTTCTTAATAGTTTATTATATCTTTTTTTCGCTTTTTCGTAATCTTCTGCCTCAATCCATGCACTAAACCATTCGTCACTATCGAAATAAAAAGCTTCTGTATTATCTTTTGCTGTTAATTTCATTGTAGTTCTTTTATTTGATTATTTAATTCTTCTAATAACTCTTCTTTTTCAAACTTAAACCATTTCTTAGTAGTATGTGCCTTTTTAGAAATATCATCTATAAAATCACTTCCTTTGTATTCTTCTAACCAGTACGTAAAAGCTATAGGGTTGCCATGCGCTGAAAATTTACTACTCATTGTGTGGTGACCTACACATAAACAAATACCGTTATCAACATCCCATCTAGTTGCAGCGTTTTTACGGCTAAATATATGATGACTATTTAAATTTGGTTTGTGTTTACAGTTTTCTATTTCGCATTTCATTCCTGCTCTAAGTTTAACTAACTGACTCCATGCTTTATCTAATTTACCATCAACTCCTTTTTTTTGTTTCATAGTTTAATTTTAATAACTCTATAAATTTAATGTGTTTTTCTTTTGTATCTAACTCAAATAATTGCTTAGTTGAGAATATCCTAGTTTCTAAATTTAATATTAATTGATTATGTAAACGCCTATGATCTTTAATTGGCATAAAAATTACATCTTCTAAAAATTCATCGTTATAATTCCAATGGTGTAATTGTATTCCTTTAGGTGTTTTAAACTTTCTACTAAGATTTTTATATACCTGTGTTTTCTTCCAAGGCTTATCTTTATCCCAAATCTTTTGTTTTTCTTTGTAGTTGAGCCTATGATATTTTTCTCTGTGCCTAGCCCTTTCACTTTCAATAAACTCTGGATCTAAATTTAAAACATCAGTTCTTTTTTTTGTGTCATTTTTATTACAAGTCTTACACTTATTTAAATGACCATCCCCCATTTGTTTGTGTTTGTAGTAATCACTTAATGGTTTTTCAATACCACATTTAAAACATACCTTCATTTTTATATATTTAAGTTAATAATAACAAAGGTACGAATTAAAATGGTAGTAAGCTAATTTAAAGTGTTAATGTTTTATTAAAACGGTAGTCCATCGTCAATTGGTTCGTTTAAAGGTTCTGTTATTGGAGATATTGGCGGTACATCTGTAACTTCTAACTTTTTAATATTCCATCCTTGAATAGTATTAAAGTAAACTGCTTTACCTTCAGGGTTAATCCACTCTCTACCACGTAAATTAATACCTATTACAACATCTTGACCTACTTCGTAACCGTTTAAAACATCGCATTTATCTTGTACGAACTCTAATTGTAGGTCTTGTGGATATTGCTCATTTGTTGTGATAACTATTTCACGTTTTCTAAATCCACTTGCTCCAAATGTTGCAGTTTCTCTAATTAATTTAATCTTTCCTTGTACTTCCATATATTTATTTATTGATTATGTTTAAACATTTTAATTACTTCTATTGTCTTATCTAAGTCTTTCTCAAACTCTCCTTTTTTTAAACATCTATCAATACGTTTGACAATGTCGAATTGGTAAAGATTCCAACCTCTTTGTAAACCTATTAAATAAAGAGTACCGTATTTATCATTGTAGTGCTCCTGGTGTTTAATAGTACTTACTTCTGTTTTTTCTATCTTATTCATTTCCTTTTTTTATTATGTTTATTAATTTTATGTAATCCTAATTCATGGTTAAGTTCACTAACATCATTACCCATTAAATCAATTGGTAAAACGACAAATCTATCTCCTGTACTACAATATTCATCTGATGAAAATTCATCTGCTAAATCTTGTAATGCTAATTCTCTTACTGATTTTTTCTTTGTTCTCATAATTTATAGTTTAAAAATATTGTTCTACGTTATCTATTATTGATTGTTTGTCAAAGTTAAAGTATTTTACAATAACATCCAAACATTTACTGTAATAATCTTCAAATTTTTCTTCATTCATCTTTGAAAATGAAATACTATCAGCTTCATATATCTCTTCTCCTTTGAGATTTTGTCTTAACGTATAGAATCCAGCCTCAATAGTTAAATCATTTCTTAGGTGGTCTATATTGTTATATCTCTCTTGATTTTGATATATCATGTTAAGCAATGCAAAGAACTTTTTATGAAATTGATAGTTTCTAGGTTTCTTAATTTCACATTGTAAAAGGTCACCTACTTTAATACGCTTCATCTTATCATAGTCAGTATCATAAGCGACCTTAAACGTGTTGTTAAATTGTTTTACTATTGTGAATTTCATTTCTTCTTAAATATATAGTCATCTCTTAATCTCTGAACTCTTTTAACTTCCTTTACTAACTTCTTAAAGTGTGGATCATTCTCATATAGTTCTTCTGTATCAGGCAATATCTTATATGATATTACTTCAAAGTGTTCGTTTAAATAACTCTCTAAGCCTATGATGTTGTGTTCATAGACTTTAAGAGTTACATTTACAGTTTCTAATTTATACACAGTCAAATGTTTTAATTAAATTTTCTAAGTTCTTACGTTGTACTGGTGTCATTCTGTTTTTATTTAAAGCTGACTGTATGTGTTCTTTAGTCGCTTTATCACTTGTTAAGTATTCATATCCTCCTTTTTTAAATGCTGGCTTTCTATTTTCAAGCTCTTCAGGTGTAGGTTGCTTTTGTTTAGGTGGTGTAACATTGTTATGTAAATTATTACAATGAGTATTAATATCCCAAATTCTTTGACCGTTTAAAGCAGGATGAAACTTACCATTTTTTTCTACAACTTCTTTAATCTTAATAATACCTAAAGAATATAAGAACCTACCAATACCCCACATAACAGCAGCACGTTTAAAAGCATCACTTGCCTCACCTTTTTGTTTTTCTACTTGGCTTTCAGTACCACAGTCAGACTTCCAAACCCACTGCTCAGGAACATCAATACCATCACCTTTTGATACGTTAATGCCAATACTTGCAAATAAGTTTCCTTTATGCTCTTCGTATCTTACTTGCCAATATTCAGCACCACAAACATCATCTAATAAGTCTTGAACGTATCTTGCGTCTATATAAGCAACACAATTAGAACCGTATTGATTAGTGCTTTGAACCCTCCATTTAAAAGGCATTTCTTTTTTTAATTCGTTTAAATCCATAATTAAAATATATTTTGTAATTGGTTATTAATTTGTTCTACATATAATGACTCAACTTCTAAATCAATATCAGGTGTTACTAATGCACATTCTGATATTAACTTATCACATTCATCTAAACTAATTAAGTCTAGTCTTATGATATTATCATTTTTATCTAATTCAATTGTTCCAGTGTCTAATTTAATTGTTTTCATAATTTATCTATGTGAGTTAATAAAACATTCTTTACTGCAATATTCATTATCGCATGGTGTACCGCATTCAGCACATTCGTTTTCGTGTTCTTCTGGTGGTAAGTAATTTCCCATTATATCATATAAGGTTTTGGATACATACAAGCATCTATTACTATTATTAGTCCGACTACTATTATTAATCCAACTATTACTGCTCTACTTATTTTTTCTGCTTTTGTCATAATATATTGTTTTTGATACCGCTAAGATATAAATAATAATTCAATCTACAAAATAGAGTTACGAAAACTATTAAAAAAAGTTTCGTAGAAAAAATTAGGATGTTACTATAATAATGATTATATTCGCACGTATGAAAGTAAAGATATTATATATAGATGAATTTGAAAACCAGGAGTATGTTGACGGTGTTATAGATGAGAATAAAATAAACGGTTATTTTCACACAAGAGAGAATGTAGAAGATGATTCTGTTAATGTGTTTTTTGATGGTCAAACGCTAACTTTAAAAAGAGATTTTGTATTAATGGATTATTTAGCTGGTTAATTATGTTAGATAAAATATGTAAATATCATAACGATTGGATTAGAATAGCTTATAGTTTTCTTAATAATAAAGAAGATGCTGAAGATGTAGTACAAGATATGTATATTAAGTTGGATCGTTTAAATATAGAATTGTATAATAAAAAGTATGGTGATGATATAAATAAGGGTTACTTCTATACTGTTATAAGAAATTTATCTTTAGACTTTATAAAAAAGAAATCTGTAAACTATCATATTGATATAGATCAAATACAATTAGAAGAAATTGATAACTGTGATAAAGAAGAATGTTTTAATAAATTAATATATAAAATACATGAAGAAATAAATAAGTGGGATTACTACGATAGAACTTTGTTTGAGTGTTATATGTATTCTGGTTTGAGTTATAGAGATATGGCTAACGGTTCTCAGAAAGATGCAAGGTTAATATCTAATACTATGAAATTAAATGATAAGGCAATTAGTAACGGTATAGGTATTACAACGAGAGCTGTTAGTTACTCTATTAAAAAGAGTATGAATAAACTTAAAGAAAAGTTTGGAGAAGATTTTGAAGATTATTTTAATAACGATTACGATAAGATATGAGTAATTTAGATCAAATTAATAAAGTTATAGATTTAGCACCTTCAGAAAGCAATTTAGATACATTAGAATTATCTAACGACTTATATATTAGGTTGTATAATAAATTTGATTACGGATATTATAGAGGTTATAAGGTTATAGCTAATTTAGCTTATGCTAAAGAAACTATCGTATTTTTAAAGCATCCTTATATTTTCTTTAATAAAAAAGATTCAGTAGATATATATGAATGGATTAAATAATAACTATGGCAAAAAAGAAAATAGATAAACGTACTAAAGAGTACAAAGAAAGTATTAAGAAGTCTGAAGGATTAGGTGATACTATTGAAAAGATAACTAAAGCGACTGGAGTTAAAAAGGCTGTTGAGTGGTTAGCTAATGGTAAAGACTGTGGATGTAATGAACGTAAGGCTAAGTTAAATGAAATGTTTAGATATAAACCTAATTGTATGGTAGAGTCTGAATACACATGGTTTAATGATTACATTAAACGACATGATGAAAATAAATACTCTAAGCCTGATGTATTTGAATTAGTTAGATTGTATAGAAGATTATTTAGAATTACACCTAAGATATGTGCTAACTGTAATAGCGGTGTTAAAGCTATGCAAAATGTAGTTAGCGATATTAAAAAGTTATATGAAACTTATACGTTGTAACAATGAACTAAGTTTTTAGTTATATTATTGAATAAACAAGTTTTTTCAAGATATGGCACATGGAGGATCAAGACCAGGCGCAGGTCGTAAAAGTAAAGCAGACGAATTAAAACTAATAGAGAGGTTAGATAATATTATTGATGGTGATAATGCTATTAATAAATTGAACGACCTTATTAGTGATGGTAATTTTAATGCTATAAAACTATATTTAGAATATAGATACGGTAAACCAAAAGAAAGTTTAGATGTTACTTCTGATGGTGAAACTTTAAGTTTTAATGAGTTGTTGAATTTTGGTAAAACTAAATGAGAAGTACAAAAGAATAGGGAATGAATCTAAATTTACTATTGTAACAGGTGGTAGAGGTAGTGGTAAATCATTTGCTATAACATATTTAATTAACCTATTATCGTATGAGGTTGGTCACACTATATTATACACTAGATATACGTTGAGATCCGCCTCAATTTCTATTATACCTGAGTTCTTAGAAAAGATAGAACTGATGAATAAGATAAATGATTTCATTATAACTAAGGATGAGATTATAAATAAGATATCAGGTAGTAGGATATTGTTTAGAGGTATTAAAACATCCTCAGGAGATCAAACAGCGAACTTAAAATCAATAACAGGTTTATCTACATGGGTGTTAGATGAGGCTGAGGAATTAATAGATGAAGATAAATTTGATACTATTAATTTATCAGTTAGACAAAAGGGTGTTCAAAATAGAGTTATATTGTTAATGAACCCAACAACAAAAGAACATTGGATATATAAAAAGTTCTTTGAAGATATGGGTGTAGAGGCAGGGGTTAATACAACTAAAGAAGATGTTAATTATATACATACAACATATTTAGATAATATAGATAATCTTTCTAAAAGCTATATAAGAGATGTTGAAAGAATAAAACGTGTAAATCCATCTAAATATAAACACAAGGTTATGGGTGGATGGTTAGATAAGGCTGAGGGTGTTGTATTTGATAACTGGGAATATGGTGTATTCAATCCTGATAAATTACAGACTTCTTGTGGTATGGATTTTGGTTTTAGTGTTGATCCTGATACATTAACAGAGGTTGCAATAGATAAAGCTAAGAAGATAATATACCTTAAAGAACAGATATATAGGAAAGGTTTAAAAGTTGATGACTTAGCTAAGTTAATACTTGAAAAGGTAGGCGATAAATTAATTATATCTGAGGTTGACCCTAGATTAGTAGCCGACTTAAAACATAGAGGTTGTAACATTAAACAACATAAGAAAGGGTTAATAGAAACAGGTATAACATTAATGCAAGATTATCAATTGATAGTATCACCAGAATCAACTAATATAGGTAAAGAGTTAAATAACCATGTTTATGCTGATAAAGGAAGTAAGTTATATGTAGATGATTGGAATCACTCAATAGATGGTGCAAGATATAATATAGAACATCACCTTAGAAATCCTAACGCTGGAGCGTATAATGTTTATTAGGTAACAAACAAACAAAATTATAGTTATATTATTATGAAAGTTAAATTAAAAATACCAACTGATTTAAGCGAGATAAAGCTAAAAGACTATCAGAAGTATATGAGTATAGTTGAAGCTAATGAAGATGATACAGAGTTCTTAAACTTAAAAGCTGTTGAGATATTTTGTAATGTAAAGATTAAAGATGTTAATAGTATTAAGGTATCTGATTTTAATGAAGTAGTAGGAGTAATAGATAAAGCTTTTAAGCAAATACAAAAGTTTAAACGAAGGTTTACTTATCAAGGAATAGAGTATGGTTTTATACCTAACCTAGAAGATATGAGTATAGGAGAGTTTATAGACTTACAAAACTATCTAACAGACTCATCAGATTTACATAGAGCTATGGCGGTTATGTATAGACCTATAACACATAAAACTAAAGATATGTATCTAATAGAAGATTATGAGAGTTCTGAAAAGTACTGTGATATAATGAAAGAAGTCTCTTTAGATATAGTTATGGGTGCTAAGGTTTTTTTTTACAATTTAGGGAGCGAACTATTAACTCATACCCTAGCTTATTTGGAGAAGGAAGTACAGACGAATACACAAGCGAAGCAACTTTTGGAAGAAAATGGGGTTGGTATCAAAGCATTTACGCAATTGCTGGAGGACAACTTGATAAGTTTGAAAACGTCACTAAACTAGGATTACATAAGTGTCTAACATGGTTAGAGTTTGAGAAAGAAAAGAACGAATTAGAAGCTAAAAGAATTAAAAAATGATAGCATATTACGAGGTAACTAAATCTATATACGAGCACCTAATAGCTGATAATGATGTTAACACTGTTAAGATAGGTGTAGAGCAAATTAATGATGTAGATATGAATAAGCAAGAGATATACCCATTATCTCATATATTTGTTTCTGGTGCTGAATTTGTTACAGGAGTTGTTAGATTTACTATTACTGTATCTGTTATAGATATGGTAGATATTACTAAAAAGGATTTAAGAGAAGAGAATGAAATTTGGAAAGGAATAGACAACGAGCAAGATGTTTTAAACTCTACATTAGCAGTAATAGAAAACCTAGATAAGTCTTTACGTAGTGGATTGTTGCAAGATAATGATTGGGAGTTACAAGGTACTACATCTGCTGTAAGAGTTAGAGATACATTTCCTAACCTTGCAATAGGTTGGAGTGTTGATTTTACAATAGACGTACCTAATACAGTTCAGAATTGTGGATAGTAATGTTAAAATAGTATTAGATGAGTTTGGTGAGCGTGTTACTAAGTTAGCAAAGATTAATGTTGGTGCTACACGAACTGTAAACGGCAAACGTAGAAAGATTGATAATAGCGGTAAGTTAAGAAACTCTATTAAATATAATGCTAGTGTTAGTAAGTCTGGTAAGTCTTTTCAATTTGATATATCAATGGAGGATTACGGCGAGAATGTTGATAGAGGTAGAAAACCAGGTAAAGGTATTCCTGTTAATGAACTATTGAAATGGATAAAAAGCAAACCTATACGTTTAAGAGATACAAAAACAAACTCTTTCGTAAAACAAACAGAATCAAGAATCAACAGTTTAGCATTTTTAATAAACAGAAAGATAAAAGAAAAAGGGATAGCAGCAGCTAATTTTTTAAGCGACCCTTTTAGTAAAGAGTTTAAGAATTTACCAGATGATATTATTGAAGCATTCGGTTTAGATCTAGAAACATTTATAGAATTTAGTTTAGATGAATTAAATACAGATAGTAAATAATGGCAACATTTCAAGGGAAGATATTAGCACGTTCACCGTTTTATATAACAGCTACAGGTGCGGCAGAAATTATAAGTGCTGAGTTAAAAGTATTTATTTGGAGTGGTAGTACTGCGAGTAAACCAGCATCTGCAACATATATAATTACTAAAAACGCTTTAAGTGCTTCAAGTACTAATATTATATTCGAAGTTAGTGAATTAGTTAGAGATTTCTTTGAACACAATAGAAATGCTTATATAGATGCTTTAAATACTTTCTCAGATGCTTTATGGGTTGAAACAGAATTAACAGTAGTACAATCTACTGATCCACAACCATCAGTTATTAATGATATTTATTTAGCTGTTGATGGATATGGTGATTTTATAAACGGTGTTAATCCACAAGGATCTAATATAATAGTTAATAAGATAAATATATTAGAAGGTGAATCAAAATTAATACCTATATATGCTAATACAGATGGTATTGATAAAGTTGAATGGTTAAAAGATAGTGTAGTTATAGATACTGATGATTTAACTACTCCAGTAGCTTCTTTATTTTCTTATGATAAGATGCAGTATTTAACTAATACAAGTGATGTAGATGAGATTAAACTATATCGTAGTGCAGTATTGCAAGAAACTATAACTATTAACATAGTTGATGAGTGTAAATACACGCCTAAAGAAGTTAAGTTTTATGATGCTAATGGTGCTTTACAAAGAGTCTTTATGTTTAAGAAATCAATAGAAAGTTTATCGACTAAAAGAGATAGTTACAACGCTATTATAGGTAGTGTAGTTTCTAATCAATATACATACGGAACAGATAAACATCAATTTAAAAACTATAATGTAACAGGTCAAGAAAGTATTACATTAAATACTGGCTATATAGGAGAAGAACAAAACGAAGTAATAAAACAATTAATACTTAGTGAGTTGGTTTGGGTAGATGATAATCCTGTTAATATAACATCGCAAGATTTAACATACAAGACACGAGTTAACGACAAACTTATAAATTATACTATGAGTTTTAAATATGCTAATAATGTAATCAATAATATTTATTAATGTATAAGGTACAGATATACATAGAAGGCAAGAGATTAACTTTATTTGAAGATGAAACTATATCTTTAAGTAGTTCAGTTCAAAACATAAAAGATATAAGTAAGGTTTTTACAGACTTTACACAATCTTTCAATATACCAGCTTCAGTTAATAATAATAAGATATTCCAACACTGGTATAACTCAGATATAATAGATGGGTTTAATGCTAAAACTAGAAAGACTGCTAATATAGAGTTAAACTATACACCGTTTAAAGAGGGTGTTATACAGTTAGAGGGTGCTAAATTAAAGAATGGTAAACCTATATCTTATAATATTACTTTCTTTGGTAACTTAGTTAACTTATCAGATTTGTTTGGAGATGATAAATTAGATGTACTACCATTAACTGCTTATGACCATGATTATACAAGTGCTAATGTAAAGACTGGTATTACTACTGGGTTGTTTGGTGGTGATATTATTTATCCTATGATTAGCTCAGAACGTAATTGGCAATGGGATGCAACAGGAACAAGTTTAGAGGATGATGATATTAAGTATTATGTAGCAGGTACTAATGGAGTGAGTTATAGAGAGTTTAAACCAGCTATTAAAATAAATTCTATAATTGAAGCTATAGAGTCTTATTACGGTATAACATTTTCAGATAACTTCTTTAACGCAACTAATCATATAGATGAGTTGTATATGTGGTTGAGTAAAGAGAAAGGAAATATACAAGCATATAGTGATGAATTGCAAGTTTTTTCTAATATAAATTTTAATGGCGGTGCTTTTAACTTCTTTACATTTGGTGTTACCCCTGAGATTGGATATGAAGATATAGGATATAGAATTAGAATAGAGAATACAACTACTAGTAATAGTGTTACTTATGATTTAGTAGGGTCTTCTAATAACCCTCCAATATTCGTAAGTAGCGGAATAGGCGTTTACAATATTTATGTGTCATCTATTGTAGAGTTTAAATTTGTTGCAGGATATAATATATCAGGTCAAGGATTAAGTGATACTACACCTGTAACAACAATAACAAACGGTAATACAACAATAGCAGCTAACCTACCTGATATGACCGTTACAGAATTTATAGGTGGTTTAGTTAAGGCTTCTAACTTGGTAGTTGAACCATTAAGCGCAACTTCATTTAATCTAACACCTTTAAATGAATGGTATGAAGATGGGGTAGCTAAGGATATAACAAAGTATATTGATATATCAGATTTAGAAATTAACAAACCTAATTTATATAAGCGTATCAATTTTAAGTATGAAGAAACAGATACAATATTAGGTGAGCAATTTAGAGAAACTAATAAAGTTGGATATGGTGATTTAGAATCTGAATTTGTTTATGATGGAGGTACTTTAGATATTGAATTACCATTTGAAAATATATTGTTAGAAAATATATCAAGTGTGTTAGATAATAGCTTCTCTGATTTATTAGTAGGTAAAGTAATTGATAAAGATTTAGAACCTACAGATATTAAACCATTCTTATTTTATAATAGAAATGTAACTAATTTAACAGATGGATTTGGATTTAAAGATGAAAACGATTTAATTTTTGAAGTTAAAACTTATTTAAATGTAGGTCAAGAGAATAAAACAGTAACAGCAGATATAACACACTCTTTAAATTTTGGTGAAGAAATAAGTACATTTAATTTTGCACCACCACCAGTTAATCCTAATTCAGAAGTAGGCAGTAAAGTTTCTTTATATTCTAACTTTTGGGAGGACTATATTACAGACCTTTACGATAATAAAAGACGTGTATATAAGTTTGATGCTATTATGCCATTATCTGTAATTAGTAACATAAGTCTTAATGATAAGTTAATTATAAGAGATAGGGTGTATATTATAAATACTATAAACACAAATCTAACAACAGGTAAAGTAAGATTGGAATTATTAAACTATATAGGTGCTGTATCGAAAGAAGTACCAGTAGGATTTGATGGATTGAATTACGATTTAAATTTTGATATAAGCTAAAGATATGAGCGATAAAATAACATATGAAGATAAGGTTGGTATAAAACCTAAAACAGTTAGGAAAAATCAAGTGCAAGACCTTGATATGAATGAGATTAAAGATAAACATAATAATCTTGATGATAGAGTAATAGCTATAGAGTCAAGTGGCGTTACAGGTGTTACGCCTATAGATGTTGGTGCGGAATGGAGTAGTGGATTATCTTTTGATGTAACTGCTAATAACTATCCTGTTTTAAGTACTTTTTATTCATCTACTCCTGGAGTTGTTACATTAGATACTGCTGATGCTACACTAGACAGAATAGATTTAATAGTTGCAATTGCCCCAATATCACCAGCAACAGTTGGAACGGTAGGAAAAATAACAGGTACACCAGCAACAACTGCTTTAGTAGTACCACCTGATTACGACCCAAGTTTAGTATATCCTATTAAACAAGTTATAGTTAGAGCGTTAGCAACAATACCTGAAGGCACAAACAATGAATTAGTATATGACGAAAATGTAGGTACACCAACTGAATGGGATACTTTATTTAGTTCAGGCACAATAGTAGATTCAACTAACGATGCTTTTAGTGGTACTCACTCAATAGAAGCTACAAATCCATTACAAGGAGATAAAACAACACTACAAAGGGTTTCTGTAGAATCAACATCTAATATTAATTTACTTACTTTCTATATAAAGTTAAAAGCAGATTTTGAAGGTAGTTATATTTATATTAAATTCTTTAATGGTGTAACGCAAGTAGGTAATACTTATATATTTAATAACGGTGAGAATGGTTTTGATAGTTCAAGTTTATCATGGCAAAAAATAAGTATAGACGCTTCTAAGTTAAACTTACCAGTTGCAGATATTGACATATTACAAGTATATCCTTTTAAATCTTTTGCAGGTTACTTTTTAGATTTAATAGAAATACATCAAGGTAGTGGTAATGATGTTTTAATTAGTGGAGTAGAAGAAGCTCCAATAGATGGTAAAACTTATGGTAGAAAGGATGGGTTGTGGAGTGAAGTATCACCATCTGAAAGTAGTGGAACTGTATTAAATTTAACTAATCCTTACGGTATTTTATATAATATGAGTAGTGCAAATACATCTACATCATATACAACAACAGGTACAGTTTTAAACGCTTACGCAAGAGTTTTAATAAACGCTGCAAGTGAACCAACTGTAACAGGAGGAACAAAAATAAAAGGTAGTGATTTTGTAATAAGTACGGATATGTACATGACTGTATGGTATAATGGAGATAGAGTTGAATATTGGTTTGAAGAAATATAATTATGGTAAATAAGTTTTTAAAAAGAAGAGTGCTTATGGATGATGGTTTTATCTGTGCTGATGCAGATGCAAATCTATTTATAACTAACGCTAATATAACAGATTTAACACAGAAAGAAGCTATATGCACACTAGTTGCAGGTTTAAAATCAAATGGTATATGGTCTAAAATGAAAGCGATATATCCATTTGTTGGGGGAACAGCATCTCAACATAAATTTAATTTAAAAAATCCATTAGATACAGATTTAGCTTACAGACTAGATTTTAACGGTGTTCTTACACATTCTAGTACAGGTGTTAAAGGTGATGGAATAACTGGGTATGCTGATACTTTTTTTATTGGAGATTTAAATAATGTTCATATATCTATATATATACCTAATAATACAGCTTCTAATGGCGGAATTGAAATGGGAGCTAGAGATAATACATTTGTTATTAATTTTACACAATTAAATGTAAGTTTTACAGATGGTAATTTATATGGTGGTGCTCAAACAACATTATTCTCACCTCTCTCAAACTCTAACTCACAAGGATTTTACTTAACATCTAGGTTGTCTAGTTCTCAATATGTTAATTACAAAAACAGTTCTAAAATCCAAACAATATCAAGTGCATCAACAAATATAGTTGATTATAGTATGTATATAGGTGCAAGGAATGAAAACGGTGTTTTACCTTCATTTTTTTCAGATAGAGAATTTTCTTTTGCAACTGCTGGAGAAGGATTAAATGATACTGAATCCTTAAATTTATATAATATAATACAAACATTTCAAACTACATTAGGAAGAAATATATAATTATGAAAAAAATACTTTTAATATTATTATTTATACCGTTATTAAACTACGGTCAAATAACAACTACGGCAGATGTTAAATTACATTCTGCTGCTGGTTTTGCAACGGCTAATTTATCTCATTTATTTTCAATGAGTTTAACTAACGACTTTAATAAATCTTTTGATATTGATGTAAAAAGCGTTTTATTAATTTCAATAGGTAAAGAAGTTTATGATTATATAGATTACGGCAAGTTTAGTATTACTGATGCCGCGATAACATTTATTACAGGTTATTTAACTGCTAAGTTTTGGCAATGGATGCATAAATTAGGTAGAAATAAAGATTATAGAAAAACGCAATACATATTTTAATTATGCTTAAGAATATATTAGAATTATTAAAGGTTGATGAGTTTTATGGTAAAAGCGAGTTAATAGAAATTGCTAAGGGTAAATATAAAGCGCCTGAGAGTATAAAAGAAGGATATAACAATGCTAAAAGACGTATAAAATGGCAATTGAAAAAACAATAATATTAAAGGTTGATGCAGATGATGGCGTAAAAGAGGTTGAATCATTAGATAAGTCTGTAAATAAACTTGACAAATCAATAGAAGAAGTAAATGACACTACTGATACTTTAGGTAAGAAATCTAAAAAAACAGGTAATGATGCTGAAAAAGGATTTAGTAGAGGTGCTAAAGGGGTTAAAACATTTTCAACTGCTATTAAGGCTGCTGGAATAGCGTTAAAAGCTGCTGGTATCGGTTTAGTCGTTGCCGCTTTAGTTAAGTTTCAAGATTTATTTTTAGGTGATGCTTCGGCTGATGCGTTAACCTTAGCCGCTGAAACAATAAATAATATATTTAGAGGTAATAGTTTTGAAGATGCTGTTAATAACGCTAAAGAAACTTTAAGACTAAGAAAGCAGATAGAAATATCAGAAAAAGAATTTCAAAAGACACAGTTAAGATCACAAGAGGCAGCGGAAATAGAAAGACAGATAAGAGATGATGTTAGTTTATCAATATTTGAAAGGATAAGAGCTAACGAAAGATTAGGAGAGATATTAAAATCTCAATTAGATATAGAGTTGGCAGCAGCCGAAACAAATCTACAATTTTTAACTCAGGAAAACGAAAAATTAGGAACGCAAGAGAGTTTATTAGCTAAATTAGATGCGGAAATAAAAATACTTGAAATAAAAGAAAGAATAACAAGTCAAAGCTCAGAGCAAAAAGTAAATGAGGTTGCATTACAACAAGAACTTAACACACTTTTAGAAACAGAAGGTCTAATTAGAAATGAAGTATTTAAATTAGATGAAAGAGCCTTATTAACAAGACTTGAAGCGTCAAAAGAAAGATTGAGAAGGGAGTTCGAAGCAGAAGATTCGTTATTAGCTAAACAAATGGAAACTCTTGATATAGGAACGCAAGCATACGCTGATGCTGAATTGAGAAGGCAAGAACTAAGTAAAGATTTTCAAATAAGCACCCTTCAAACAGAAAAACAAATTTCAGATGAAAAGAAAAATATAGTTAATGATTTTGCTAATGCAGCTATAGAGGCTTTCGGTAGAGCATCAACAGCTGGTAAAGCTTTTGCTTTAGCTCAGGCAATATGGAACGTTCACGAAGGTATAACAAAGGCACTTACTTTAAAACCCCCTTTCAACTTTATAGCAGCAGCAGCCGTAGCTTTAAAAGGTTTTGCTTCTGTTAAAAGTATATTATCTACACCAAATCCTGCTGGTGGTGGTGTTGGAGGTGCTCCAGCTGGTGCTTTGTCTACTCCACAAATACCACAATTAGCTCCTGAGTTTAATGTTATAGGTGCTTCTAGTACTAATCAATTAGCAGAAAGTATAAGTTCTTCAACAGATACACCTATACAAGCGTTTGTTGTTGCTAGTTCAGTTACAACACAACAAGCTTTAGATAGACAAATAGAAGATACTGCTACATTCGGTTAAAAATGTAACATTCAACTAAAAACTTAGTTATAATAATATAAATATTTATCAAATGGAAACATACGAATTATTTTTAGATGAAGAAACAAAAGAAAAGGGGGTGTTCGCTATATCTTTAGTTTCAGACCCTGCTATTGAGTCTGATTGGGTAGCATTAAGTAAAAATGTTAAAATGGCTGTAGTAGATGACGAAAAGCGTATTTTAATGGGTGCTGCTTTAATACCTAATAAACTAATACCTAGAAAAGATAGTACAGGTATATTTAATGTGTTTTTTAGTGATGAAACAGTACGTAAAGCCTCTGAAATGTTCCTTAAAAACGGTTTTCAAAGTGAAACAACATTAGAACACGCAATACCATTAGATAGTAATACGGTTTCTGAATCATGGATTAAAGAAGATAATGTACACGATAAATCTGTTAAGTTTGGTATTGATGTACCTGTAGGAACATGGTTAATATCTATGAAAATAGAAGATGATAATGTATATCAGATGGCTAAAGATGGGTTAATTAATGGTTTTAGTATTGAGGGTAGATTTGCTGATATATTAGTACGAAACAGTAAGGAATTAACTGAAAATGTAACAGAAGAAACAATAAATAGTTATAATAGTATGAGTAAAGACAAGAAAACGATACTTTCTAAAATTGAGGATCTTTTATTTGGTTCTGATGAGGAAGTTAAGACAGAAGAAGTAGTTGAAGCAGCACCTGTAGAGGAAGTTGTTGAAACTCTTAAAGAAGAACCTGTTGAAGAGGTAGAGGTTAAAGCTGAAGAAGTTGTAGAGGTTAAAGAACCTGAATACG
>Ga0193965_1000070_pt1 | contig 39729 bp, 49 predicted proteins | sample FB_8_MG_FD_140330 | JGI IMG/M metagenome (GOLD analysis project Ga0193965, IMG submission 140330) | Microbial mat bacterial communities from the Broadkill River, Lewes, Delaware, United States - FB_8_MG | ecosystem: Environmental > Aquatic > Freshwater > River > Microbial mats | place: USA... | reverse complement strand
TTTGAAGTTTAAATTTATTTAGATGTTTTCCATATAGTTTATAATATCTTTGATGAATTGCGATACAATGATTATAAATAATTCCACTAATATTAATAATATTATGAATATGTTTATCTTTTTTAGTTTTATAAAGTTTATATTTATATGTTTTTATCATTATTTAATCTCACAATCATTTAAATAACTCTTCCCTTTATTTTTTGTTCTTTCACTTGTTAAAACTTTTCTTCTATATTTAGGATACCATATAATATGATATTTACAAGAAAAAACAATATTATTATTTGATTTATATTCAATATTTTTTTAACATAATAGTAGTATACTATTAGTAATTTAAATAATACCTTAACCATTCCGTTTATATCCCCATAGCTGAAGCTAGGGGCTTTACACTACTACTTCTTAGGTAAATATACAAGTGCTTTAGTTTAAAAAATATACCAAAGAAAAAAGTAGAAAATAGTCCAGATTTTATAGCAAAAAGAAAACCATGTAAAGATTTTGAAAAATTTGAACATATATTTATAAAAGTTCATCAAGAACTAAATAAAAAACAAAGAGAATTCAAACCATTTCAAAGTGAAAAAGATATACAATCTGGTTTTTATTTTGTATTAAATGGTATTATTGGATATGTATTAAAAGTTGGAAATGAATTTACTTTTAATAGAAGTAGAAATAAAAATACAAGATTAAAAATTATATTTGAAAATGGAACTCAATCAAATATGTTATTAAGGTCTTTATCTGTAGCATTATATAGAGATGGTAAAGTTATCTTCCAATTAGATGAAAACCTACTTGATAAATTAACCAAAAATGATAAACAAAACGGTTATATATATATTTTAAAATCATTGAGTAATGATGATAGAATTATGACTAAAAAGAATTTATATAAGATTGGATTTTCTACAACTCAAGTAGAAACAAGAGTTAAAAATGCAAATAAAGAACCTACTTACTTAATGGCAGATGTAAAAATTATCTCTATATATGAAGTTTATAATGTAAATCCACATAAGTTAGAGCAATTAATTCATAAGTTTTTTCATAATAGTTGTTTAGATATTGAAATTTATGATAAAAATGGTAAAAATCATAAACCAAAAGAGTGGTTTATAGCTCCATTAGATGTAATTGAAGAGGTGATTGAACTTATTATTAATGGAAATGTTATATATTATAGATATGATGAAGTTAATGAAAAAATTATTAGAAATTAAAAAAAGATTATTTCATAAACTCTAACAATATTTTATTTTGTATTAATATTTTGTTAATATTGATATCCTATAATTACATTATATAAAAAAAGGAGTTTTCAAATGAACAAAAAAATAATTCTTAGTGTAGCTACAAGTTTACTTTTAGCATCTTCTGTGTTTGCTTTTAATGGTCAAAGTGATGTAAGAGATAATAAAAATTATAAAGAGTCTAGTTATAAAATGGTGAAAAAATCAAAACATCATAAAAAAAGAGATGGTATTATTAAAATGATTAGAGCTTTAGATTTAACAAAATCTCAAAAAATGGAAATAAAACAGATAATAAGAGATAGTAGAAAAAATCTACCAAATCCAAATAATGCTTTTACAGATACAAAATTTGATAAAGAGCTATTTATTAAATTATCAAAAGATAAAAAAGATGCAAAAATCCAAAGAAGAGCAGAACTTATATCAAAAGTGTATAATGTTCTTACTATTTCTCAAAAGAAAGACTTAAAAACATTACTTGATGCAAAAGAGATTATGAATAAAAATAGAATGAACAGAGGTGATAAGTACAATGATAAAAATTGGGATGATAGAAGACGATAGTGAATTAGCTGAAGTTTTAATACAATATCTTTCAAAATTTAATATCGAAGTTACCAATTATGAAGACCCATTTATAGCACTTAGTGCTATAGGGTTGAATAGTTATGATTTAATTATTTTAGACCTTACACTACCAGGGCTTGATGGATTGGAGGTTTGTAAAGAGATTGTAAGAAAATATAAAAATCTTCCTATTATTATATCAAGTGCAAGAAGTGATATAACAGATAAAGTTACAGCTTTAGAAATAGGTGCTGATGATTATCTTCCAAAACCTTATGACCCACGAGAGTTAGAGGTTCGTATAAAAACAATTTTAAGAAGATATAACAAAGATATATCTACAGAAAAATTAACTAAAACAAAAGAGATATTTATTTTAGATGAAGATAAAAAAGAGATAACTAAAAATGGTAAATATATTAAATTTACATTAGCAGAGTTTGAGATAATAGCTTTGATGTGTAGAAGAAAAGGGTTTATAGTTTCAAGATATGATATATTAGAAAATTGTGATTTTTTAAACAGTGATGAAGATAGTGGTAGTATTGCCGTTATTATTAATAGAATTAGAGCTAAAATTGAGGATGATCCAAAAAAGCCTAAATATTTAACTACAATTAGAGGAATGGGATATAAGTTAATAGAATGATAAAAGATATATTTAATAAAAAATCAATATTTTTTACAATTACAATTAGTTTTTTGATTTGTATTATATTTATGATTATAAGTTTTACTATACTATATAAAACAAATGAGAAAAAAGAGCAACATTTCCAAAAGAAAATAGAAAGAGATATAATAAGAAGTATTTTACAAGATATCAAATATAAAAATCATATATCAAAAGAGTTACAACAAAGCTTATCTGAAATGAATTTCATACTAATATCTAATATTCAAAAAAAACAGAATATCTTAAATAACAAAAACTTAAAAAAGAAAAAGGTATTGAATAAAAAAAGAATAATTATAAATCATCTAAAATTAAATCAAAATAGATATATTTTTATAAATACCCCTAAAGATAATATTCTTATATTTAATAATAAAAAACCAAACTATCAATATACTTTAATTATTATATCTATTTTTATAATTTCAATATTTATACTATTATATTTTATAACTATTAATAAATTAAAACCTTTAAAAAACTTACAAAAAAAAATAGAAAATCTTGCAAATGAAGATTTTGATATAGATTGTGCTACAAATAAAGAGGATGAAATATCAAAACTAGCAAATGAGTTTCATAAAACAGCAAAAAAACTAAAAAGTATAAAAGAATCAAGAGATATATTTATAAGAAATATTATGCACGAACTAAAAACACCTATTACAAAAGGTAAAATACTTACTCAACTACCACAAACTTCAAAAAATATTGAAACTATGCAAAAAGTATTTTATAGACTAGAATCACTAATTAATGAATTTAGTAATATTGAAGAGTTGTTATCTAAACAAAAGATATTAAATAAAAAGCTATATTATTTAGATGATATTATAGATAATGCAATTGATATATTAATGGTAGATGAAAGTGAAGTGATAAAAGAGTTTAAAAATATACAAATAGATGTTGATTTTGTACTTTTTTCGATAGCTATAAAAAACTTAATAGATAATGGTATAAAATACTCAAAAGATAAACAAGTAAAAATAAAAACAGAAAACAATAGTATTATTTTTGAGAATAAAGGTGATAAACTAAAATATCCAATAGAGAAATATTTTGAGCCATTTTTTAAAGGTGATAATATAAAATCAAATCAAAGTTTTGGATTAGGACTTTATATTGTAAAACATATAATAGAAGCTAATGGATATAAAATAGATTATATTTATAAAAATAATGTAAATAGATTTATAATAATGTAGTAATTAACCATTTGTTAAATGGTATTAGAGTATCATATTTTTATATTTTATAAAAGGCATATTATATAATGGAAAAGTTTATAGCATTATCAAACCCATCTAAAAAAGTACTCCAAGTAGCTCGAATGAGTTCTACTTTACCTGTAAATGTATTAATATTAGGTGAAATTGGAGTTGGTAAAAAACTTTTAGCAAATGAGATACTTCCTAATAGTCAATCTTTTAAAGCAAGAGAATTAGAAAAACTAATTTTAAATTATAAAATAAACTTAGAAGAGTATAGCTCACTTATTCTTTATGATATAACAGAAGTATTAAATAAAAAACAATTTCTTTTAAATTTAAAAGATATTAAGTTAGTTGTAACTTCAACTATAGAACAAGATGATTATCTTAGTAATTTTCCTGTAAAAATAGAGATACTTCCTTTAAAAGAGAGAGTTGAAGATTTAGAAGAGTTAAAACAGATGTATATAAAAGAGGCAAATAAAATATATGACACATCTGAAGTTGATAATGATATAAAAGTAGATTTATCTAAAAATGGTATATCTTTAAAACAATCTATTTATAAAACTATAGCTTTACAATCAACAAATAAAGATGATGTTATGAATATTTTATATAATTATTTTTTAAAAGAGCTACAAAAAGGTAAAGACTATAAAACCCTTTTAGGGGTATTTGAGATACCTTTATTAAATGCTTCAAAAAAATTATACTCATCACAAGTAAAAATGTCACAAAAATTAAATATAAATAGAATTACACTAAGAAAAAAAATAGCACAATATTTTGAAAGGTAAAAGATGCAAAACAGTAATTTATATGAAGAGCTATTAGAGTATGACCTTAATCCATTTATACTATTTAAAGCAGATGGAAAAGTAAAAAGTTATAACAAAGAAGCAGAGTTCTTATTAAATTTTGTAAATATCAAAGAGTTATTTGATTTAGCAGTATCAAATGCTAGTTTAAATTTTGGTTTTAATCAAAAATATATAACACTTCAGTATAATAAACAAAACTATTATGCTATTTTAGTAGGATATATAAACGAAGATGAGATAGCATTAAGATTATACAAATCTATATCAAATAAAATTACCCATATAGACCATCATAAATTAGAGCTTATTAATATTTTTAGACTAATAGAGTTATCAAAAGATAGTGTACTTATGAATTCATCTTTAAAAGTAGATGAACTTTATGATATATCAATACCTGATATAAAACTAAATATAAATAAGTTTTTACTTCTTTTAAATGATTGTTTTAGCTATTTTATGGATGATGAAAAAATCTCTTTAAAAGTTCAAATAAAACTAGGGGAATATAAAATATTAAATAATATAAAATCAAAAATTTTAGCTTTAGAGTTTGTATCTGATAGAAAAGTTGAACATAATTATAATATTGAAGATAAAGCAAATAAAGCAAATATTGATATATTTTTTTGTAAAAATAAATTAACTCTTGAATTACCTATGATTTTATAGGTAGTTTTATCAATATTAAAAAATCAGCTTGATTATGTTAGAATAATTTAAAGAGTAATAAAAATAATAAAAAGGAAGATATGTGGGATATTCAAATAAAAAGAGTAAATTTATGGGTTTAGGACTTAGCTTTGTTGCGGTATCTGTTGTATCTGTATTTGGATTTTTATATCTATCACCAGAGTTTGAACAAAACAAACCAGAGATTCAAATTGGAGATGAAGTTTATTGGAACTTAAAATCAAATCTAAAAGTAAATCTAAAAGATGAGAGCGGTATAAAATATTATAAAATAACATATAAAGATGGTAAAAATGATATTGTTTTAGACCAAAAAGTGTTTAAAACAATAGAACAAAGTTTAACATTAGATATAAAACCTCCAAAATTAAATTTATTTTCAAAAATTGATGATGCCAAACTTCAAATAGAGGTAAATGATAATAGTAAATGGGACTTTTTTAATGGAAATAATATAACTAAAACAGTTGATATTAAAATAGATACAAAAGCACCAGTTGCAAATGTTTTAGGGAACTCTAGATATATTCAAAGAGGTGGAAGCGCTGTAGTTGTAACACAAGTAGAGGATGAAAACTTAGTTGATAAATATATAATATTTAATGATAAAAAGAGATTTAAATTACTACCATATAAAAAAGAAAACTATTTTATAGCTCTTATTGCTTGGCCAATAGATATAGAAAAATTTCATAAAGTAAGATTAGAAGCTATAGATAAAGCTGGAAATAAAACTATTACTAAAGTTCCTTTATATATTCAAAAGAAAAAAATTAAAAATCAAAAAATACCTATAACAAAAGATTTTATAAAAAATGTAAGTGAGTTTGTATTAGAAAGAAGTGGAGAAACTGTTCCAAATGATTTAGAAGAAACTTTTATATACTCAAATAAAGATTTTAGAGAAAAGAATTTAAAAAAGATTTTTGAAGTCTCTAATAAAGCTATGGAAAATGAGTATGTAGATAATTTTGATATAAAAGCATTTAGAAGATTAAGAGGTTCTCAAACAGTTGCAGGATATGGTGAAAGAAGAAAATATTATTTAGATGATAGAAAAATAAATGAAGCTTGGCATTTAGGGATTGATTGGGCAAGTGTTAAAAATGCAACTGTAAAAGTATCAAATGATGGAGAGGTTATTTTTAAAGATTATTTAGGATTATATGGTAATACTATTATTATAAATCACGGTATGGGATTATCATCTTTATATGCACATACTAGCTTACAAAAAGTAAGTGTGGGAGATAAAGTAGAATCTGGTCAAGTAATAGCAAATACAGGAGCAACTGGAGCTGTATTTGGAGACCATCTTCATTTTGGTATTGTTGTACAAGGTGTTGAGGTAAATCCATTAGAGTGGATGGATAAAAACTGGATAAAAGTAAGAATTACAAATGTACTAGATAAATGTAACAAAATTATTACAGGTAAATAGATGAAACAAAGAACAATAAACAAAAGTGTAGAGATTGTTGGTGTTGGATTACATAAAGGTGTTCCTGTAAAAATGAGATTAGAGCCATTAGATGTTGATATGGGGATAGTTTTTTATAGAAGTGATGAAGCTGTATCAATCCCATTGACTCCTGATTATGTAATAGATACCAAAATGGCTACTGTTATTGGAAAAGATAATGTAGTAATATCAACTATAGAACATCTTTTATCTGCTATTTATGCTTATGGTATAGATAATTTAAGAGTAGTAGTAGATAATGATGAGATACCAATTTTAGATGGTAGTAGTAGTGGCTTTTGTATGTTGTTAGATGAGGTTGGAATAAAAGCACAAGAGAAAAGTAAAAAAGTTATTGTAATAAAAAAAGAGGTAGAGGTAAAAATAGATAATAAATTTGTAAAACTAAAACCATCAAATCATATTATTTATGACTTCTCTATCAATTTTGAACACCCTGCTATTGGAGAACAAGAGTTTAAATTTGATTATTCAATTGAAGAGTATAAAGAAAATATAAGTAGGGCTAGAACTTTTGGATTTTTACACGAAGTACAATATTTACGAAGTATTGGTTTAGCTCAAGGTGGAAGTTTAGATAATGCTATAGTTTTAGATGAACAAAAAGTTTTAAATCCTGAAGGATTAAGGTATCCAGATGAATTTGTAAAACATAAAATTTTAGATGCAATTGGAGATATGTCACTACTTGGTTATACTATGATAGGGGAATATAATGCACATGCAAGTAGCCACCACTTGAACCACCTTTTAACTAAAAAACTATTAGAATCAAAAGAGAACTACGAGATATTAGAGTTAGAAACATTAGAGGTAAAATCAAAAGATTTACAAAAAGCTTATGTAAAAAGTATGGCTAAATAATGATAGATATTTTAGTAATACCAATATCAAACCCTATATTAGTAGGTGTTTATAAAAATAAAAAATTAATAGAAGTTATTGAACAAGATGGAAAAACAAGTGATATTTTACCTAAAATAATAGAAGATATATTAAATAAATATGATATATCTTCTATATATTATGTAAATGGCCCAGGGAGCTATATGGCTATAAAAATAGCATATATATTTTTAAAATCTATTTGTATTGCAAAAGATATCAATTTTTTTGCTACAAGTGGTTTTTATTTTAATAATAATAGTCCAATAAAAGCATTGGGTAAAAAATATTTTTTTAATAGTAAAGATGATAAAATAACAATAGAATTATTAAAAGATTTAAATACAATAGAAGATTTTGAACTGCCACAAAATTTAGATGATACAATTTTTACAAAAGATTGTTTACCTAAATATAATCTACCAGCAGTTTATTAAGGAAAAGAATGAGAATAAGTGTACCAGCAACGAGTGCAAATTTAGGTCCAGGTTTTGATACTTTGGGTTTGGCTTTAAATATAAGAAATCAAGTAGTTATAAAACCAGCTAGATTTCATAGTGTTTCTTTAAAAGGTGAGGGTTCTGATAATCCTAAATTAAAAGATAATAATATGTTTATCACTACATTTAACGATTTTTATCACAATTTAGGAAAAGGGAAACAACAATTTAGATTTGAATTCCAAAATGAGATACCACTTTCTAGAGGATTAGGTAGTAGTAGTGCTGTTATTATTAGTGCAATAGCTTCAGCTTATGCAATAGCAGGTATAAAACTAGATAATAAAAAGTTATTAAACTTGGCACTAAGTTATGAGTCACACCCTGATAATATAACTCCTGCAGTGATGGGTGGATTTACAGTATCAAGCATATTTGAAAATGAGGTATTTTTTATTAGAAAAGAGATTCCAAAAAGTTTAAAAGCTATTGTAGTAATACCAAATAGACCAATATCTACACATCTATCAAGAAAAACTTTACCTTATAAATATAGTAAAGAGGATGCTATTTTTAATATATCACATAGTTCACTATTAACAGCTGCTTTTATGTCTCAAGATTGGAGAATGTTAAAAAAAGCATCAAAAGATAGATTTCATCAATATTATCGTATGAAACAGATGCCAGAGCTTTTTGCAGTTCAAAAAGTAGCTTTAAGAAACGGTGCTTTAATGAGTACTTTATCTGGAAGTGGTTCAACTTTTTTTAATATGGCATTTGTAAAAGATGCTCCAAGACTAGTAAAAAAACTTCAAGAAAATTTTCCACATTTTAAAATATTTGCCTGCGATTTTGATAATGTTGGTATATCTATAGAAGATTAAGTAAAATTTAGATAAAATGCTTAAATCAAGACTAAGAACATGTATAGCATGTAAACAAAAAGATACACAAAACTTATTAAATAGATTGCAATGTATAGATAAAAAACTAGTAAAATATACAAATATAGGTAGAAGCTTTTATATCTGTAATTATTGTTTACTAGATATGGATAAACTAGAAAAGCAACTATATAGATATTGTAAAAATAAAGATAACTATAGTGTACAATTAAAGGAGATATTAGATAATGAAAGACAACAATAAGGTAAGGGTTTTTGAAGTAGCCGAAGAGGCTGGTGCAACAAGTACCACAGTTATAGAAAAAGCAGCCGAGCTATCTATAACATTAAAATCACCTCAAAGTACTTTGAGTGAAGAGGATGCGGAATCTATTACAAAATATATTATGACAGGTCACAGTGATTTATTAAAAGATAAAAAAGAGGTTCCAGAAGAGCTAAAAAAAGAGGCTACTAAAGAGATTAAAAAAGATAATAAAGCAAAAACTCCTAAAAAAGAGAGTGCTAAAAAAGCACCAACTAAGAAATCAGAAGTGAAAAATATTATCAAAAAAAGAAAAGAGTTAACAATTGTACAAAAAAAGAATCCTAAAAAAGAGGAACCAATTGTAGAAGAGATTAAAAAAGAGGAAGTTGTAGTAAAAGAGGAAACTCCAAAAGAGATACCTACTGTAAAAAAAGAGAATAAAAAAGAAGATATAAAAAATATAATAACTCCAAAAGATGTATCTGTTTCAACTAAAGAGGAAGAGACTCCTAAAGAGGATACAAAACCAAAAATGGTACTTAAAAAAAGAGGTTTAACAATTGTTAAGAAAAAAAGACCTCAAATAGAAGTAACAGAAGCTGTACCTCAATCTAAAAAGAAAAAAATGGCATCTATGAGTGACCTTTTTGGTGCTAGTGATGATTTAAAAGAGCAATATACTACTTCTAAACAAAAGAAAACAAAAACAAAACAAGCAGCTAAAGGTCATGCTCAAGGTACAAAATTAAAAGTTGATAGTGTAAATGAGTTTAAAGAGCCTTCTGAATCACTTGTTGGTGAAGAGGTTGTACTTTTAGATATGGGTTTAATGGAAACTTCTAAGTTTTTAAGAGAAACTCCAAAACCTAAAAATATAAGAACTACGAAGCCTAGTGCATTTGGAAATGTACCAAGAGGTATAAAAAGAAAAAGTAAAAAGAAAACTTATAAAACAAAAATTGAAGAGGTAGAGATAACTGATGTAACTATACCTGAAGAGTGTAGAGTTTATGAGTTTGCTGAAAAGATAAATAAAAGTGCTGGTGATGTTATTGGTAAGTTATTTATGTTAGGTATGATGGTTACTAAAAATGATTTCTTAGGAAGTGATGAGTTAGAGATTTTAGGTGAAGAGTATGGTATTAAAATTACTGTAAAAGATGAACTTGAAGATGTAAACTATGTTGAAGATTATCACGAAGAGGAAGTTGATAAAACTAATTTTATTACAAGACCTCCAGTAGTTACAATTATGGGACACGTTGACCATGGTAAAACTTCGCTTTTAGATAAAATTAGAAGCTCAAGAGTAGCAGCTGGTGAAGCTGGAGGAATTACTCAACATATCTCTGCTTATACAGTAAATAAAAATGGTCAAGATATCACTTTTGTAGATACACCAGGGCATGAAGCTTTTACATCTATGAGAGTAAGAGGGGCTAGTGTAACTGATGTTATTATTTTAGTAGTTGCTGCAGATGATGGTGTAAAACCTCAAACAATAGAGTCTATAAAAGCTGCTAAAGAAAGTGGTGCTCCTATTATAGTAGCTGTTAATAAAATAGATAAAGAAACTGCAAATATGGATATGGTAAAAGCTGGAATGGCTGAACACGATATGAGTCCTGTTGATTGGGGTGGAGATATTGAGTTTATTGGAGTTTCTGCATTAACTGGTGAAGGTATTGAAGATTTACTTGAAAATATACTTATTCAAGCAGAATTACTAGAGCTTCAAGCAGACCCAAGTGCATTAGCAAAAGCTACAGTAATAGAATCATCTCAAGTAAAAGGTAAAGGTGCTGTAGCTACTGTTATTATTCAAAATGGTACTTTAAAAATTGGTGATAATATTGTAGCTGATACAACATTTGGTAGAGTAAAAGCACTTCTTGATGATGCTGGAAAACCTGTAAAAGAGTTAGGATTAAGTAGAACTGGTCAAGTTGTAGGTTTGGGTGATGTACCAATTACAGGTTCACATCTTGTTGCTCAAAAAACTGCAGGTGAAGCAAAAGAGATTGCTACTACTAGAGCAGAACATGCAAGAGCAAAAGAGCTTAGCCACTCTACAAAAGTTTCTTTAGATGAGATGGCAGCACTTATTGCTGAAGGAAAAATCAAAGCATTACCAGTTATTTTAAAAGCAGATGCTGGTGGTTCATTAGAAGCTATTAAATCATCTTTAGAAAATATCAAAAATGATGAAGTTAAAGTAAAAATTATATCTTCAGGAATTGGTGGTATTACAGAAACAGATGTTGCATTAGCAAGTGCTAGTGATGATTGTATTATTTTAGGATTTAATGTAAGACCTACAGGTGCTGTAAAAACAAAAGCAAAATCTGAAGGTGTTGAGATTAAAACTTATAGCATTATTTACTCTTTACTAGATGATATTAAAGCTACACTATCTGGTATGATGAGTACTGTTGTTATTGAAGAAAATACAGGGCAAGCAAAAGTTCTAGAAACTTTTGTTGTACCAAAAGTTGGTACTGTTGCAGGTACAAAAGTAACTGATGGTAAAGTAGTACGTGGTGGATTAGCAAGAGTTATTAGAGATGGTGTTGTTGTATATACAGGAGCTATTAAATCTCTTAAAAGATTTAAAGATGATGTTAAAGAGGTTTCAAATGGATATGAGTGTGGTATTATATTTGAGAGCTTCAACGATATAAGAGTAGATGATTATATTGAAACATTTATAGAGCATAAGGAAGAGCAAACTATAGATTAATAAAATCTATAGTTTATAAAATATGAAAAATAAAAGTATAAACTTACAAAGAACAGAATCTCTATTATTAGAATTAATTCCAGAAGCATTAAGTTCACTTAACGATAATAGAATCAATTCTCTTATAATTACTGAAGTTGATTGTAAAAATGGTAAATATGATGCTAAAGTTTATTTTGATGGAAGTGATTTTGACAAAGCTGAATTAAAAGAGATTAGAATATCTTTAAGAAAAGCAAATGGTATATTAAAATCATATATTTTACAATCTACTTCTTGGTATAAGTGTCCAAACTTTACTTTTTTAGTAGATGATATGTTAGAAAAAAGAAATAAAATGGAAGACCTTTTTAGTCAAATTTCTACAAAAAAAGATAATAAAGAAGAAGAGTAATGGAATTAGAAGAGTATATTAAGTTAGCAGTAGAGGGTTGTGGTGTTGATTTTTATGATATTCAACAAACAAAAGAGCATAAAACTAATATTTTAAGAGTTTTTATATCTTCAAAAGATGGTATAGATATAGACAAATGTGCAGAAGTTAGTAGAGTATTATCTCCATTACTAGATGTACAAGAGCCTATGCATGGAAAATATACACTTGAAGTAAGCTCACCTGGAATTGAAAGAAGATTAAAAACACTTCACCATTTCAAATGTTCAGTTGGAAGTGATGTAAAAATCAAAGATTATTCAACAAATAAAATTATAGGTAAAATAGAAGAGGTACTAGATGATGGTACTATTAAAATAAAAGATAGTGAAGATAATATTCAGTCTATTAATTTTGATGATATTTTATCTGCATCTACATATTTTAAGTGGTAATATTTTATTTTAAAATATAATAAATTTTTTATATGAATTTACATCAGTCTAAAATATCATTTGATAATGATATAATTTCTAATAAAAATACAATAAAAGGGATATCTTTATTTTCAAATGTTGGTATAGCCGAAACTTATATTAAAAATCATAACATAGATATAGTAGTTGCAAATGAACTCATAGAAAAAAGAGCAAATTTTTATAAGGAAATTCATAAAAATTGCGATATGATTTGTGGAGATATAACAAATAATTATATTTTTAATGAACTCTTATTGAAATCTAAAAAATATAAATGCGATTTTTTAATAGCTACTCCACCTTGTCAAGGTATGAGTGTAGCTGGAAAAATGGAGGAAAATGATCCCCGAAATTCTTTAATAAAGTATGTTATTGATTTTATTAAAGAATTAAAACCATCAAATATAATTATTGAAAATGTACAAGGTATGTTAAAAACATACTTATTTAATAATGGAAATAAGATAAAAATAGTTGATTATATAAAAAATGAACTTTCTTCTTTAGGATATATCATAAACTATAATGTTGTTGATTGTGCTGATTACGATACACCTCAAAGTAGAAAAAGAGCAATTTTTTTAATATCAAAAATAGCTAAATGGGAATTTCCATTAAAGAAGTCAAGAATAACAGTAAGAGAAGCTATAGGTCATCTACCAAGTTTAGAAAGTGGCGAAAGTTCTAATATCCCTTTTCATAAATCAAAAATACATAACGAAAGACATAAATTATGGCTTCGTCATACAGCCACAGGAAAAACAGCATTAAATAATGAAAAATATTATCCAAAAAAAGAGTGTGGAACAAAAATTAAAGGTTATTCAACTACTTATAAAAGAATTGAATGGGATAAACCAGCACCTACAATAACAATGGCAAATGGTTCTATATCTTCACAAAATAATGTACATCCAGGTAGATTAAAAGAGGATAATACATATTCTGATGCAAGAGTATTAACTTTAAAAGAGATATTTATACTAACAGGTTTACCAGATGAGTGGAGACCTCCAATTTGGGCAAGCGATAATCTAATAAGACAAGTAATTGGTGAGGGGATACCTCCAAAACTAATTGATAATCTTTTAAAAACTATACCTAGAGAAACAAATGAGTGATATATTTTGGCAAGCACCTGGTAATGGAAAAGGATTTGATTCATTTTTAGGAGATAATTCAAAAATGAATAATCGTACAGTTGGTGTTATGAATTATATTAAAGAGAATTCTAATATTGATGGATTTGTTAGTGAAAATAAGTTTAAAATAGATATTAAAAATTATCTATTAAAAAATTTTAATGAAAACCAGAATAACAGTTTAGATACACATTTTTATAAGCCAGCTTTATTTTATGGTTTTATAATGAGAGATAAATATCATAACTTATCTTTAAGTATAGAAGGGAATTTATTTTTAAAAAGCTATTTATATAAAGACTTTACTAAATCTAAAAAATTAATAATTAATCAATTAGATAATACTAAATATCCAAATATTGCAACCCCAAAAGTTAGAGAATTAAACTTATATCCTTTTCGAATACTATTTAAATTATTATTAGATAATAAAAAATTAAGTGTAGAGTTTATAGAAAAAAGTATTGTTTATATTACTAAATATGATGATATTAAAATTTATGATAAAACAAAAAATATTAATGATATTAAAGAGTATGAACATAAATCATCAAAGTATAAAAAATTTAATACATGGGTTGTTAATTCTTTAGTTAATTTAAATATCCTAAATTTAAAAAATAGAGTTTTAACAATAGATAAAAGTGTTTATAATCATTTAAATATGTTATATGGAAGTTTAAATTATAATGATATGTTTTTTTATAATTTAGAATATGATACAAATGAAGAGATATCTAAAAAAAGAATAAAAAGAGATGCAAAAGTAATTTTAGAAGCTAAAAAAAGGGATAATTTTATTTGTCAAGTTAATAAAGAACATATTACATTCAAATCAAAAGGTCAAAATTATGTTGAGGGGCATCATATAATACCAATGTATCAACAAAAAAATTACGATTTTATTTTAGATAGTATTGATAATATACTCTCTTTATGTCCAACTTGTCATAGAGAAATTCACTATTCTGATAATAAGAAAAAGATTTTGGACAAAGTATATAGTAAAAATAATATATATTTTAAAGAAAAGAGAATAGATAAAATAGAACTATATAAGATGTATGCTTGTGAATAATATATCTTATTTTATGCAGTTGGCTATAGATAGTGCTTGGAGATATCAGTTTCTAACCTATCCAAATCCAGCTGTTGGGGCAACAGTTGTAAAAGATAATCAAGTTTTAGCAGTAGGTTGCCACCAAAAAGTAGGTATGCCTCATGCTGAAGTTGAAGCTTTAAAACTAGCATATTTAACAAAATATCCAAATTCAAAATTAAAAAATTTAGTAAATTCAAATGATATACATAATTTTCTTATAGAAAATCATAATAATTTGTTTAATGATTGCTCTATTTATGTAACATTAGAACCTTGTAACCACATAGGAAAAACACCAGCTTGTGCTAGTTTGTTAGAGGCAGTATCTATAAAAAAAGTTTATATTGCTACTTTAGACCCTAATAGTGTGGCAACAGGTGGATACCAAAGATTAAAAAATGTAGGTATAGATGTAGAAGTAGGTCTTTTAAAAGATAAAGCTGATGATTTACTTTATCCATTTACACAATGGCAAAAATCAAATTTTTTATTTTTTAAAATAGCTATGAGAGAAGATGGTTCTATAACAGGTGGATATATAACAACAAAAGATTCTTTGACTTTAGTTCATAAAATAAGAGAAAAACTAGACCTATTAGTTATAGGTGGTGAAACAGTAAGAGTTGATAGACCAACTTTAGATGCACGATTTACAGATACAAATATATCTCCAAATATTTTAATATATTCAAAACAAAAAGAGTTTGATAAAACTATACCACTTTTTAATATAAGTAATAGAGATGTAACTATTAGTAATAGTTTAGATTTAATATCTAATAATAATTTTATTATGATAGAGGGTGGCTTTAATCTATTAGAAACCTTACAAAAACTGTCAAATATGATTATGTTATTTATCTCACATAAAGTTAAAAAAGATAATCTTTTTGATATCAATCAATTAGGTTACAAAAAGGTACATAGTTACTTCCTAAATAAGTTTGATGAGATAATTTTTTTAAGAAAAATATAACAAAATTATAGTATTATTTACAAAAATTAATTAAAGGATTTATTATGTTGGATTTTGCAATCATTGGAGGGGGTCCAGCAGGACTTACAGCAGGACTTTATGCTACTAGAGGTGGATTAAAAAATGTTACTATGTTTGAAAAAGGTTTACCTGGTGGACAGATAACTCAAAGTAGTGAAATAGAAAACTATCCAGGTCAATTAGAGGTTGTAACAGGTATGGAGCTTATGGACAAGTGGCCAGAACAATGTCAAAAATTTGGTTTAAAACACGATATGTCTGAAGTTCAACATATAAGAAAAAATAATGATATTTTCGAATTAATACTTTCAAGTGGTGATAAGGTAGAAGCAAAATCAGTTTTGATAGCAACAGGTAGTGTACCTAAAGTTGCAGGTGTAAAAGGTGAAGCTGAATTTTTTGGTAGAGGTGTTAGTACTTGTGCTACTTGTGATGGATTTTTTTATAAAGGTAAAGATGTTGCTGTAATTGGTGGTGGAGATACTGCTGTTGAAGAGGCTATATTTTTAGCTAATATTTGTAAAACTGTATATATTATCCATAGAAGAGGTGAGTTTAGAGCTTCACCACATGAAGTTGAAAAACTAGATAAATTTGATAATATTGTACGAGTGATGAACCATACAACTGAAGAGATTATTGGTGATAATATGGGTGTTACAGGTATAATTGTAGAGGATAGAGAAACAAAAGAGAGAAAAACTTTAGATATATTAGGTGCATTTATATTTGTAGGTAGAGATGTATTAAATCAAACTTTAATTCAAGAAGATGGAAGCTTTTTATGTGATGTAGATGAGAGTGGAAATGTGATAGTAGATTTAAATATGAAAACTTCAGTAGATGGACTTTTTGCAGCTGGAGATATTCGTATAGATGCCCCAAAACAAGTAGTATGTGCAGCTGGAGATGGTGCAACTGCTGGTATAAGTGCTATATCATATCTTCAATAATTAAACACAAGGATAGAAATTGATACAAAAAATAGAACAGGTAACCACTTTACTTGAAGCATTACCATATATAAAAAGATACCAAAATGAAATATTTGTAATAAAATATGGTGGTTCTGCTCAAATAAATCCAGAATTAAAAGATAAATTTGCACAAGATATTATATTATTACATCTTGTAGGTATAAAGCCTGTTGTTGTACATGGTGGTGGTAATAAGATAAGTTCAACATTAGATAAAATGCAAATAGGTAGTGAATTTGTTGATGGTATGAGAGTAACTAATGAGCAAGTTATGGAAGTGGTTGAGATGGTTCTTGCTGGAAATATAAATAAAGAGATAACTACACTTTTAAATATGCACGGAGCTAAGGCTTTGGGTATTACAGGAAAAGATGCAAACTTTATAACAGCTAAACCAAAAGCAAATGGTAAATATGGTCTTGTTGGAGAGATAACAAATGTTGAAAATAGTGTAATTGAAAATCTATTAAATGATAAGTTTATACCTGTTATCGCTCCTATTGCATCAGGTGATGAAGTAAATCATCCTGGATTTAACATAAATGCAGATTTAGCTGCTAGTAAAATAGCTGCATCTTTAAAAGCTAGAAAAATTATATTTTTAACAGATATAAAAGGTGTTTTAGATAAAGAAAAAAATCTATTATCAACTTTAGATAGTAAAAGTATAGAGAAATATAAAAAAGATGAAACTATATTTGGTGGTATGATACCAAAAGTTGATGCTTGTTTAGAAGCTATAGATGGTGGTGTTTCAAAAGCACATATTATAGATGGTAGAATAGAACACTCTATATTATTAGAAGTATTTACAAGTGATGGTATAGGGACGGTTATTAAAAGATGAAAAAGCTATTTGGAACAGATGGAGTAAGAGGTGAGGCTGGTAGTTTTTTAGATGCTATGACAGCTTTGAAACTTGCTCAAGCTTCTGGTATATATTTTCAGAAAAAATCAAAAACAAAAAAAATTTTATTAGGTAAAGATACAAGAAGAAGTGGATATATGATAGAAAATGCACTTGTAAGTGGATTTACTTCTGTTGGATACGATGTGATTCAAGTAGGACCTATGCCAACACCTGCTATTGCTTATCTGACAGAATCTATGAGATGTGATGCTGGTATTATGTTAAGTGCTAGTCATAACCCTTTTGAAGATAACGGTGTAAAGTTTTTTGACTGCAAAGGTGATAAACTTTCTAGTGAAATTGAAACAGAGATAGAGAATATATTTTTTGATGATGCTTTAATCCAAAAGTCACAATGTACCCATAAAAATATAGGAAGTGCAAAAAGAATAGATGATGTAATTGGAAGATATATTGTATCTATTAAAAACTCTTTTCCAAAAGAGTTAAGCTTAAATAAACTTAGAATTGTTTTAGATTGTGCAAATGGTGCTGCATATAAAGTAGGACCTACTATTTTAGAAGAGTTAGATGCTGATTTAATAGTAGTAAATGATAAACCAAATGGATATAACATCAATGATACTTGTGGGGCTTTACACCCAAATGAATTAGGAAAACTTGTAACTAAATATAGAGCTGATATTGGTATAGCTCTTGATGGTGATGCAGATAGATTAGTAATAGTTGATGAGCAAGGTGAAGTTGCAGATGGTGATAAGCTTTTAGGTGTATTAGCAGTTTATCTTAAAAATCAAAATAGACTAACAGGTGGTTGTGTAGCCACTATTATGAGTAATCAAGCATTAGAAGACTATCTTACAAAAAACAGCATAAAACTTTTAAGAAGTAATGTTGGAGATAAAAATGTTTTAGATATTATGAAAAAGAATAGTTTTAATTTTGGTGGTGAGCAAAGTGGCCACATCATATTTGGAGATATCACTAAAACTGGAGATGGCTTAGCATCTGCATTGCAAGTTTTATCTTTACTTATATCTAGTGGTAAAAAAGCTAGTGAAATTTTAAATCCATTTGAACTATATCCACAAATATTAAGAAATATAATAGTAACAGAAAAAATACCTTTAGATACTATTGAGGGATTAGAGGATATTTTAAAAGGTTTTAGAAAAAAAGGTTTAAGAGAACTTATAAGATATTCAGGAACTGAAAATAAAATAAGACTACTTCTTGAGGGTAAAGATATGACACTTGTATCTGAATCTATGAAAGAGTTAGAAAAATTCATCAAAAGTAAACTATGTTAAAAAAAGTAATTATAACTATATCTCTAATTATATCTTTTTTTGCTATAGACCAATATATCAAATATATTTTTGTAAATGGTTTTGAGTTAAAAGGTGAGTGTATTTCATTGATTTTAGCTTATAATAAAGGTGTGGCATTTTCTATGTTTGCTTTTTTAGCTGAATATTTAAAATATATACAAATAGCAATTATGGCAGGTGGAATATTTTATCTTTACACAAGAAAAGATATATTTGAAAAATATTATATACCAGCTTCTCTTGTGTTAGCAGGAGGTATTAGTAATATCTATGATAGGTTTAATCATATTGGTGTTGTAGATTATGTTTATTGGCATTGTGGATTTGATTTTGCTATTTTTAATTTAGCAGATGTTTTAATAGACATAGGTGTTGTGCTTATTTTAATAATAAGCTATAAAGAAAGTAAGAAAGAATCAAATAAACAAAAATAGGGGATAAAATGAAAATAGATGTTTCTATAGTTGGAGCTACTGGTTATACAGGATTAGAACTTGTTAAAATACTTTTTAATCATCCACAATTTAATATAACTTATATAGCAAATAGCGAGGGTGACACAACAATAGACAAGTTACATCCATCTTTAAGTAGTGTTATAGATATGGAGGTTAAAAAAGCAGATGCTAAAGAGATAGCAAAAGTTTCAAAAATATGTTTTTTAGCTTTGCCACACAAAACTGCTATGTCATTTGCAAAAGAGTTATTGGCTCTTGATGTAAAAGTAGTTGATTTAAGTGCAGATTATAGATTAGAGCTTGATACTTACGAGAAACACTATTGCCCACACGAAGATAAAGAAAACTTACCTAATAGTGTATATGGACTTCCTGAATTTTATGAAAATGAGATAAAAGATGCAAAATTAGTAGCTAATCCTGGTTGTTATCCTACTGCTTCACTTTTAGCATTATTACCATTTGTAAAATATATAGAAGATAAATCAAATATATTTATAGATGCAAAAAGTGGTGTAAGTGGTGCTGGAAAGAAATTATCAAATTCCACTCACTTTGTAACTATAAATGATAATATATTCGCCTATAACCCTATGAAACATAGACATATGCCAGAGATTACAGAGAAAATAAAACTTATTGAAAATAAAGAATTTAATATCAATTTTGTACCACACCTAATACCAGTAACACGAGGTATGTTAGTAAGTGTATATACCACTTTAAATCAAGATATAGATGCTAAAAGTGTGTTAGAAGAGTTTTATAAAGATGACGAGTTTATAAGGGTAAAAGATAGTTGTGTTGATGTTAAAAGTACAGCAGGAACAAATTTTTGTGATATCTTTGTAGAGCAAAATGGAAATGCTATTTTTATAAATAGTAGTATTGATAATCTTTTAAGAGGAGCATCTTCTCAAGCTGTTGTTAATGCTAATATTATGAGTGGATTTGAACCATCTTTGGGAATTAATAAGATTGCTTATGTTCCTTAAACTTATATAAATAAAAGATAATTTAGTTGTATTTATAAATAGATAGTAGTAATTACTAAACAAAATTACATTAAAGGAAAAATAAATGAAAGGTATAATATTAGCAGGGGGAAGTGGTACAAGACTTTATCCAGTAACAAAAAGTATAAGTAAACAACTTTTGCCAATATATGATAAACCTATGATTTATTATCCATTGTCAGTTTTGATGCTTACAGGTATAAAAGAGATACTTATTATCTCAACTCCACAAGATTTGCCAAAGTTTGAAGAGCTTTTAGGTGATGGGTCCGATTGGGGTATAAAACTAGAATATAAAGTACAACCAAGTCCAGATGGCTTAGCACAAGCATTTATTTTAGGTGAAGAATTTATTGGTGATGATAATGTAGCTTTAATTCTAGGAGATAATATCTTTTATGGTCATGGTTTTACTCCATTACTTAAAAAAGCTGCATCTTTAAAACAAGGTGCAGTAGTATTTGGATATCAAGTAAAAGATCCTGAAAGGTTTGGAGTAGTTGAGTTTGATAATAATAAAAAAGCTATAAGTATAGAAGAAAAGCCAACTAAACCAAAGTCAAACTTTGCAGTAACAGGACTATACTTTTATGATAACGACGTTGTTCAAATAGCTAAAAGTATAAAACCATCTTCTAGAGGTGAATTAGAAATAACATCTATAAATGAAGAGTATTTAAAAAGAGATAAATTAAAAGTTGAGCTTTTAGGTAGAGGATTTGCATGGCTAGACACTGGTACTCATGATTCTTTAATAGAAGCTGGACAATTTGTACAAACTATTGAACATCGACAAGGGTATAAAATAGCATGTCTTGAAGAGATAGCTTATAACAATGGTTGGATAGATAAAAAGAAAGTATTAGAAATAGCAAAACCACTATCTAAAAATGGATATGGTCAGTACCTTATTGATTTAGTTAAGGATGATAATGTTTAATAACAATAACAAAACAATATTAGTAACAGGATGTGCTGGATTTATAGGTAGTAACTTTGTACCATATTTTTTAGAAAAATATGAAAATTATAATATAGTAAATCTAGACCTACTTACATATGCAGGAGATCTAGAAAACCTTAAAGAGTGTGAAGATAATCCTAGATATAAATTCATCAAAGGAGATATTTGTAATCGTGACTTAGTAGAGTTTATCTTTAGTGAATATGATATAAGAGGTGTAATACACTTTGCAGCTGAATCTCATGTAGATAACTCTATCAAAAATCCTGGAGTATTTATAGAAACTAATGTAAATGGTACTTTTACACTTATAGATGTAGCATATAAGCATTGGATGGAAAAGCCATTTAATTTTAAAGATGGTTTTGAAGATTGTAGATTTCATCATATATCTACAGATGAAGTATATGGAACACTTACAGATGACCCTAAAGACTTATTTAAAGAAGATACACCTTATGCCCCAAACTCTCCATATAGTGCATCTAAAGCATCAAGTGATATGATAGTAAGAAGCTACCAAGAAACTTATGGTATGAATACAGTTATTACAAATTGTAGTAATAACTATGGACCAAAACAACACGATGAGAAACTAATACCAACTATTATACGAAAAGCATTAGCAGGTGAAAGCATACCTATATATGGTGATGGTAAAAATATAAGAGATTGGCTTTATGTGCTTGACCATTGTAAAGGTATAGATTTAGTTTATCATACAGGTAAAGAAGGTAATGTATATAATATTGGTGGAAGAAATGAAAGGACAAATCTTCAAATAGTGAATAGAATATGTTCTATCCTTGATAAAAAAGTTCCACAAGAAAAAAGCTACAAAGAACTAATAACATTTGTAGAAGATAGAGCAGGACACGACAGAAGATATGCAATAGATGCAACAAAGTTAGAAAATGAACTTGGTTGGAGAGCTGATGAGAATTTTGATACTGGTATAGTTAAAACTATTGAGTGGTATTTAAATAAAAATGATGATCTTAAACATATGACTTACAATAAAGAAAATCTTTTAAATCCATATTTTGTGGTGGTATAATTTTGAATAATATAGTATGGCACAATCATCAAATTACAAAAGAAGATAGAGCAAAAAAAACCTCTCAAAAACCATGTATATTATGGTTTACAGGACTTAGTGGAAGTGGAAAGTCAACTATTGCAAATGCTTTAGAAGAGGTACTTTATCATAATGGTAACTTTACCTATCTACTAGATGGAGACAATGTTAGACATGGATTAAATAAAGACTTAGGATTTGATGATAAATCAAGGGTTGAAAATATTAGAAGAGTAGGAGAAGTGGCAAAACTATTTGTAGATAGTGGGCTTATAGTTCTAACTGCATTTATATCACCTTTTCAATCTGATAGGGAGCTTGTTAAAGATTTAGTAGAAGAAGGTGAATTTATTGAAGTATTTATAGATACACCTTTGGAAGTATGTGAAAGTCGTGATCCAAAAGGTTTGTATAAAAAAGCAAGAGCTGGAGAGATAAAAGATTTTACAGGGATAGATAGTCCTTATGAAGCACCAACTTTACCAGCTATACATATAAAAAATGATAACACATCTATAGAAAAAGCTTGTGAACAAATAATAAACTATTTAGTAAAAAATAAATATATAATTTGGAAGGAAAATTAAATTGGAAATTACTAAACAAAGACTAACACATCTAAAACAACTAGAAGCAGAGTCTATACATATTATGAGAGAAGTTGTAGCAGAGTTTCATAATCCTGCTATGCTTTACTCAGTTGGAAAAGATAGTTCGGTTATGCTTCACTTATTACAAAAAGCATTTTACCCAGCACCTCCACCACTTCCGTTAGTACATGTTGATACAAAATGGAAATTTAAAGAGATGATAGAGTTTAGAGATAAAAGAGCTAAAGAGGTAGGTATGGAGCTTATAGTATATTCTAATCCAAAAGGTGAAGAGCTAAATATATCTCCATTTGAGCATGGTAGTGCAATGCATACAGATATTATGAAAACACAAGGACTAACACAGATGCTTGATATTCAAAAGTTTGATGCAGTATTTGGTGGTGCTAGAAGAGATGAAGAAAAATCTAGAGCAAAAGAGCGTATATACTCTTTTAGAGATGAAAATCACAGATGGGACCCAAAAAATCAAAGATCAGAACTTTGGAATATATACAATGGTAGACATAAAAAAGGTGAGTCTATAAGAGTATTTCCCATTTCTAACTGGACAGAGTTAGATATATGGCAGTATATTTATCTAGAGGAGATACCTATTCCAAGTTTATATTTTTCTAAAAAAAGACCAGTTGTAGAGTATATGGGTACAAAAATACTTGTAGATGATGAAAGAATGCCAAAAGAGTTAAGAGATACAGCAAAAGAGGAAGATGTGAGATTTAGAACCCTTGGGTGTTATCCATTAACTGGTGCAGTTAATTCTACAGCTTCAACACTTCCTGAAATAATACAAGAGATGCTTGTATGTACGACAAGTGAAAGACAAGGTAGATTAATAGATAGTGATGGTGATGCATCAATGGAGAAAAAGAAACAAGAGGGGTATTTTTAATGGCACATCAATCAGACCTAATAACACAAAATATAGAAGCATATTTAAAAGAGCATGAAAACAAAGAGATATGTAGGTTTATCACTTGTGGTAGTGTAGATGATGGTAAAAGTACTTTGATAGGTAGACTTCTTTATGATTCTAAGATGATATTTGAAGACCAACTAGCTTCAATAGAAAAAGATAGTAAAAAAAGTGGTACTACAGGAGATAAGATAGACTTAGCTTTACTTGTAGATGGACTTGCAAGTGAAAGAGAACAAGGTATAACTATAGATGTAGCATATAGATACTTTTCAACGGAAAAAAGAAAATTTATCATAGCAGATACTCCAGGTCATGAACAATACACTAGAAATATGGCCACAGGTGCTTCAACAGCTGATATTGCAATAATCCTAATAGATGCAAGACAAGGAGTTCTAACTCAAACAAAAAGACATTCTTATATCACTAGCTTATTAGGTATAAAAAATATCATAGTAGCTATAAATAAAATGGATTTAGTAGATTTCTCTCAAGATAGATATAACGAAATAGTAGAACAATACAAAAGTGAAGTACTTAATAAACTTAATAATGAAAATTTAAATGTAACATATATCCCAATTTCAGCATTAGATGGAGATAATATAGTATCAAATTCACCTAAGTGTAGTTGGTATAATGATAAACCACTTATGGAACTTCTTGATACTATAAGTATCCATAAAAAAGAGAATAACTCTTTTAGATTACCCGTACAATATGTATCTCGTCCTCATTTAAACTTTAGGGGTTTTTGTGGAACAATAGCAAGTGGAAGTATATCAGTTGGAGATAGTATCACTGTACTTCCTTCTAAAAAAACTAGTAAAGTAAAATCAATAGTATCAAATGATATAAAAGATTTAAGACCAAAAAATAAAGATGAAAAAGTTGAGAGTATTCAGACAGCATTCGCCCCTATGGCTACAACTATTACACTTGAAGATGAGATAGATATATCTCGTGGTGATATGATAGTAAAATCTTATGATATATCAAATATATCAAATCAACTTTCTACTATGATAGTATGGATGAGCGAAACTCCTATGAGTTTAAATTCTAGCTATATCATAAAAAGGGCAACATCTGTTATAAATGGAACTTTTAAATCTATTGAATATAAAAAAGATGTAAATACATTTGAAGAGTTATCAGCAGATAAACTAGAACTAAATGATATAGCAAAGTGTACATTATCTCTTGATAGACAAATAGCAGTTGATCCATATGAAAGCAACAGATATACAGGAAGTTTTATAGTTATAGATAGATACACAAATGAAACAGTGGCGGCTGGGATGATAGTAAATAGTATTGAAAACTTAGAAAGTACTACTAAAAAAGAGTATACAAAAGCAGAGATAGAACTAAATAGATATATCAGAGCTAATTTTCCAGAGTGGGATTGTAAAGAGATTTAATGTACAAAGATACAAATAAAAGATCTATAGTCAAAGGTATTAGTTGGAGAGTAGTAGCCACAACCACTACTATTATCATAGTTTATATATTTTTTGGAAGACTTGACCTTGCAATTGCAGCAGGGTTACTTGAAAGTATTTTAAAAGTTGGACTTTATTGGGCACATGAAAGAGCTTGGTTTCAAGTAAGATGGGGAAGAAAAAAGATAGAACCATTTAACCTTTGGTTTACAGGACTTCCACTTTCAGGAAAAACAACTATAGCAAACAAAGTTTATGAAGAGCTAGAAAAGTTAGATATCCCACTTGAAAGAATTGATAGTAAAGATATAAGAGATATTGTACCAAATATAGGATATACTAGAGAAGATAGAAATAGACATATGCATAGAATTGGACACTTAGTTAAAACTCTACAGAAAAATTCAGTTTCAACAGTCTGTTCATTTGTCTCACCATATAGAGAGTCAAGAAAAGCTATAAGAGAGATGGTGAAAAATAACATTGTAGTATATGTAAAAGCTGAGATACAAACTTGTAAGCAAAGAGATTATAAAGGTAAGTATGAAAAAGCTATAAAAGGTGAATACCAAAATTTTACAGGTGTAAACGACACTTATGAAGAACCAAAACATGCTGAAATAATTATAGATACGGACAAGTTAAGTGTCGATGAATCAGTTCAAGAGATAGTTAGTTTTATTAAAAAGAAATATGTGAAATAAATGGACGAAGGACGGTATATTCAAACCTTATTTTTACCCAGTCTCAAGAATAAAATAGTATAATTCAAAATACAAAATAATAAAAAACTAAATCTATTATAATATTCAAAAACTGAATTAGAAAGATATTTGAAGGAAATAAATAATATGTGTGGAATAGTAGGATATATAGGTACTAAAAATACAACTCAAATTTTAGTAGATGGACTAAAAGAGTTAGAATATAGAGGTTACGATAGTGCAGGTATAGCAATACTTGAAAATGATAGTATCGAGGTATTCAAAGCTGTAGGAAAAATTAAAAATCTTGAAGAGAAAACCAATTCAAAACTAAACATTCAAAATTCAAAATTATCTATAGGAATAGGTCATACAAGATGGGCTACCCATGGAAAACCTACAGAGCTAAATGCACATCCACATCTTGGCGAATATTCATATGTAGTACACAATGGTATCATAGAAAATTATAAAGAGTTAAAAGATGAGCTAATAAATGCTGGTCATATATTTGTATCTCAAACAGATACAGAAGTGATAGTTCACCTATTTGAATACTATTTTAATATCTCAAATAATGCAAACGATGCATTTACTCAAACTATATCAAGACTTGATGGTGCATACTCAATTTTACTAATAACTAAATCAGAACCAAACAAAGTATTTTTTATGAAACATGGTTCACCTATGGCAATTGCTAAAAATAATGATGGTGAGATATTCTTCGCTTCATCAGATGCACCACTTATAGGATATGCCAAAGATGTAGTATATCTTGAAGATGGTGTAAGTGGAGTAGCTACAGGTAGCTCTTTAACTTTTAGTCAAGAAGTAAACTGGACTAAACTACCGTCTTCTAAACAATATGCTCAAAAAGATGGATATAGATTTTTTATGGAAAAAGAGATATATGAACAATCATATGTAGTAGCAGATACTATGCTAGGTCGTATTACAGATAATGGTATAGTATTTGATGAGATAGAAGAAGATTTAATTGAAGGTATAAAAGAGATAAGAATATGTGCCTGCGGTACATCATATCATGCAGCATTAACCTCTAGCTATTTATTTGAAAGAATATCAAAGATAAAATGTAGTGTAGAGATAGCAAGTGAGTTCAGATATAAAGAACCATTACTTACAAATGATACATTGTTTATAGTTGTATCTCAAAGTGGTGAAACAGCAGATACATTAGAAGCTCTAAAGATGGCAAAAAATGCAGGTCTAAAATCTATAGCAGTATGTAATGTAGATAATTCATCTATGACAAGAGTATCAGATGCTACTATACTTACACGAGCAGGTATAGAAAAAGGTGTAGCAAGTACAAAAGCATTTTCAACTCAAACGGTTGTATTATGGATGATGGCTTTATACTTTGCAAAACAAAATAACACTATATCTGAAGATACTTTACAAGAGGAGTTAAGAGTACTAAGAGAGGTACCAAAAAGTTTAGTAGTTGAAGATAAACTACATGAAAAGTGTAAAAGACTATCAAAAAGATACCTACATGGTCATGGATTTTTCTTTATTGGTCGTGATGTGTTTTTTCCACTAGCTTTAGAAGGCGCTTTAAAACTAAAAGAGATAAGTTACTTACACGCTGAAGGTTATCCAGCTGGAGAGATGAAACATGGTCCTATAGCTCTAGCAGACCCAGAGCTATTTACAATAGCTCTTATGCCACAGCACTTACACTATGAAAAAATCAAGTCAAATGTAGAAGAACTAAGTGCAAGAGATAGTACTATATGTGCAATCTCTCCACTTGATTTTGAATTAGCAGATGACTTTGTAAAAACAAAATCAACTGATCACTATATGTGTGAATTTTTTGAGATGTTAGTAGTATTACAGCTATTATCTATGGAGATAAGTGTAAGACTAGGTAATGATGTAGATATGCCTAGAAATCTAGCTAAATCAGTGACTGTTGAATAATAAGTTAATGGAGATTTTTTAACTCAAAAGTGATAAAGACTTTATAAAAACAAAAGGGAAAAACAGTTATAATTCAAATAATGAACAAAAAAGGATATAGATGTTGCTACAGGATGAGATCACTTTAGGTATATTAAAACACATAGAAACTACCCAGAATCAAAGATCACTAGCTCAAAAGCTTCAAATCAGTGTAGGCAAAACAAACTATGTCCTAAATGCCCTTATAGATAAAGGTCTTGTAAAAGTAGAAAATTTTTATCAAAATAAAAAGAAAAACCAATATAGATACTTATTAACTCCAAAAGGTTTTAAAGAAAAAGTTACACTTACTGAAAACTTTATTGAAAGAAAGAAAAAAGAGTATGATGAGTTAGTTGAAGATTTAGAGATATATAAAAATAGTAAGGTATGTAAATGAATAAACTAAATATACTTATTACAGGTGGTGCTGGATATATTGGAAGTCATACTTTAATAGAATTAGCTAAAGCTAATTATAATTTTATAGTATATGACAATCTATCAAATTCTTCACAAGAATCACTTAAAAGAGTATCTCAGATTATTGGAAGAGATATAACATTTGTAAATGGTGATATAAGAGATACAGCTAAACTAAAAGAGACATTCTCAAGTCATGATATAGATTCAGTGATACATTTTGCGGGTCTTAAAGCAGTAGGAGAAAGTGTAGCTAAACCACTTGAATACTATGATAACAATGTAGTAGGAACTCTAAGGCTTCTTGAAGTGATGAAAGAGTTTAACTGTAAAAAGATAGTCTTTAGTTCTAGTGCTACAGTTTATGGTGACCCAGCAACTACACCAATATTAGAAAATTTTCCAGTTGGTGGAACTACAAACCCTTATGGAACTAGTAAATATATGATAGAGAGAATATTAGAAGATTTATATATATCAGATAATAGTTTTAAAATAGCAATTCTGCGATACTTTAATCCAGTAGGTGCTCATGAGAGTGGAACTATAGGGGAAGACCCAAATGGAATTCCTAATAACCTTATGCCATTTATAGCTCAAACAGCAGTGGGTAAAAGAGAGTATTTAAGTGTATTTGGGAATGACTATGATACACACGATGGTACAGGAGTGAGAGACTATATCCATGTAGTAGACCTCTCTATTGCTCACATAAAAGCAATAGACTATATAAATTCAAACCAATTCAACATTAAAAACTCAACATTCAACATTGGTACTGGTACAGGATATTCAGTATTAGATGTCGTAAAAGCTTTTGAAAAAGCAAGTGGTAAAAAAGTACCTTATAAATTAGTAGATAGAAGAGCAGGAGATATAGCAAAGTGTTATGCTAATCCTAGTTTTGCAAAAGAGATACTTGGATGGGAAGCAAAAAGAGATTTAGAGCAGATGTGTGAAGATAGCTGGAGATGGCAAAGTAATAACCCAGATGGGTATAATAATAAGTAAGGAATAGTGAAAAGAATGAAAATAGCAATAGCAGGTACAGGATATGTAGGTCTATCAAATGGACTACTTTTAGCTCAACACAATGAGGTAGTAGCACTTGATATCATCCCAGAAAAAGTAAAAATGCTACAAAATAAAAAGTCACCTATTGAAGATAAAGAGATAGAAGAGTATCTATTAAAAGATGATTTGAATTTCACAGCGACTTTAGATAAAGAAAAAGCTTACAAAGATGCTGATTATGTAATTATCGCAACTCCAACTGACTATGATCCAGAGACAAACTACTTCAATACAAGAAGTATAGAATTTGTAGTAGCAGATGTATTAAGTATAAATCCAAATACAACTATGGTTATAAAATCTACTATCCCTGTAGGTTATACAAAAAGTTTAAGAGAAAAGTTTAATACTAATAATATTATATTTTCACCTGAGTTTTTAAGAGAGGGGAAAGCACTTTATGACAATCTTTATCCATCAAGAATTATTGTAGGTGAGAAAAGTGAGAGAGCTACTACATTTGCAAATCTACTAGCACAAGGAGCTATAAAAAAAGATATAGATATACTTTTTACAGACTCTACAGAAGCAGAAGCTGTTAAGCTTTTCTCAAATACTTATTTAGCTATGAGAGTAGCATACTTTAATGAGTTAGATTCTTATGCACAATCACATGGTTTAAACACACAGCAAATCATAGAGGGAGTTGGACTAGATCCACGAATAGGAAACCACTATAATAACCCTAGCTTTGGATATGGTGGATACTGTTTACCAAAAGATACAAAACAACTAAGAGCCAACTATGCAGATGTACCATCAAATATAATAGGGGCTATAGTAGAGTCAAATACTACACGAAAAGACTTCATAGCTGATAGTATAATAAAAATGTTAAATAACTCTCTTATAAATCCTAATACATCTAAAAAAACAGTAGGAATATATAGACTTGTTATGAAAACAGGTTCTGATAACTTTAGAAGTTCAGCTATACAAGGTATTATGAAAAGACTAAAAGCTAAAGGTATAGAGGTAGTTATATATGAGCCAGTTTTAGAAGATAATGAGTTTTTTAACTCAAAAGTTATTAAAGATTTGGAAGAGTTTAAAAATATGAGTGATGTTATAGTAGCAAATAGAATAGAAGAAAGTTTAAATGATGTTTTAGATAAAATATACACAAGAGATATATTTAATAGTGATAGTTAAGGATTATAATTGAAAACAATAACACTAGAACAAGCAAATAAAGATTTGATAAGTCATATAAACTATTCATTAAAAACACATGAAGAGATAAATATTGCTTCTGAAAATGGTGCGATAGTAATGATACCACAAGAGGATTATGATTCTATGGTAGAGACTTTGAGATTGTTAGCAGACAAGAAATCTTTAAATGCATTATTACAGTCTCATAATCAAAGAGACAATAAAGTTGAGCCAAAATCATACCGTGTAGAGGATGTATTTGGTGACTTATAAAATTAATATTTTAGAAAATGCTAATGAAGATCTAAATTATCTTAGACGCAATGATAAAAATTCATATATAAAAGTTTTTGATTTTATTAGAGAGATGATGGTTGATCCTAGAAGTGGTACTGGAAAACCTGAAAGATTAAAATACTTTGATAAAGAAGTTTATTCAAGAAGAGTCAATCACAAAGATAGATTAGTATATACAATCTATGAGGGTGATAAAATAATAGATATATCTTCTGCAAGAGGCCATTATGAATAGTTTTATTAGTGTAAATAAATTAATAAAAGAGCTTAAAAAATATCCGCAAGATTATAAAGTATTAGTAGATGGATATGAAGGTGGACTTGACGCAGTTATAAGTAGTGAAATTATAAAAATCGAATTTGATGAAAATAAAGCATGGTATTATGGACTTTTTGAAGAAGTTAAGAATTCAGAAGATAAAGCTATTAAGTTAATTAGTACAAGAGGTAATAGAAATTGAGGATATTAGTAACAGGAACAGCAGGATTCATAGGCTATCATTTAGCCAAAAAACTTCTTGATAGAGGTGATGAAGTAGTAGGATATGATAACATAAATGACTATTATGATGTAAATCTTAAATATGCAAGACTAAATAAACTTGGAATAGATAAAGATGACTAATATAATATTATGCGGTGGAAGTGGTACAAGATTATGGCCAATAAGCCGTACACTTATGCCAAAACAGTTTGTAAAACTATTCGATGACAAATCACTTTTTCAACTTACGATTGAGAGAAACTCTAAAGTATGTGATAGTCAATTTGTAGTATCCAATACTGAACAATACTTTTTAGCTCTTGATCAACTTGCAGAGCTAAATCAAGATAACAATAAATATCTACTTGAACCAATCGCTAGAAATACTGCACCTGCAATAGCGCTTGCATGTATGACACTTGATTTTGAAGAGATAGTACTTGTAACTCCATCTGATCACTTAATTAAGAATGAAGAAGAGTATCAAAAAGTTATCCAAAGGGCTAAAGAGTTAACACTAGAAAACAACCTAGTAACATTTGGTATAAAACCAACATTTGCTGAAACAGGTTTTGGGTATATAGAATCCAATGGTGAAAGTGTAAAAGCATTCCACGAAAAACCAGACTTTAAAACCGCTACAAAATATTTAGAGGCTGGAAACTATTATTGGAACTCGGGTATGTTTATGTTTAAAGCTGGAGTATTTTTAGAAGAACTTCAAAAACATTCTCCAGAAATTTATCAAGCATCACTTCAAGCTTTTAATAGTGCTAGTAAAGATGGACTTATAAGAATCAAACACGATGATATGGCAAATATACCAGAAGATAGTATTGACTATGCAGTGATGGAAAAATCTTCCAAAGTAAAAGTAGTACCTAGTGATATTAACTGGTCAGATGTAGGTAGCTTTGATGCTCTTTATGACGAACTTCCAAAAGATAAAAATGGAAATACTCAAAATAAAAACCATATAGCTATTGATAGTAAAAACAATCTTATTTATGGTTCTGAGAGAAAAATAGCAACTGTTGATATGGAAGATACAATAGTAGTAGATACAGGAGATGCACTTTTAATCTCTAAAAAAGGTAGCTCTCAAAAAGTAAAAAAAGTAGTAGCTAAACTAAAAGAACAAAAAAGTGAACTACATAATATTCACCTTATATGTCATAGACCTTGGGGTACATATACGGTCCTTGAAGACACTCCAGGATATAAAATAAAAAGAATAGAGGTAAAACCTGGCTGTAGACTAAGCTTACAAAAACACTTTCATAGAAATGAACACTGGATAGTGGTAAGTGGGACAGCTACTGTAACAGTTGGAGATACTACAAAACTAGTACGACCAAATGAATCAACATATATAAAAATGGGTGAAGTTCACAGACTAGCCAATGAAGGAAAAATCCAAGTTGTTCTCATAGAAGCACAAGTGGGTGAATATACAGGTGAAGATGATATAGTAAGAATCGATGATGATTTTAAAAGAGACTAATAGATGAAAAAAGTATATGAAGAAGTAGGAAAAGGGCTGATTGCTTTTGCAAATATTGTGACAGCTTTAGTTTTTGTGAAAGATTACTTTGATAAAGACAACAATACTTCCTTGACATTTGGTTTAGTGTTTTTTGTTTTATTTTATATTTTAGGTATAATATTAATAAAGAAATCAGAAGAGGAGTAAAGTATGGATAGTGGAAATTTATTTTTATTAACTTTTTCTATTATGGCAGTGATTGGGATTTTTATAATTACATTTATTGATTATCGTAAGAAGAAAGATAATCATGACAAAAAGGCACATCATTAATGTCAAAAACTATAAAAGAAATTATTGAACAAAGTGGCATAAAGTTTGGAACTAGTGGAGCAAGAGGATTGGTAGTTGATTTTACTCCAGAAGTTTGTACTGCTTTTACAGTTTCATTTTTAGATGCTATGAAAAAATCATTTGAGTTTAAAAAAGTTGAAGTAGCTATGGACAATCGTCCAAGTAGTCCTAAAATAGCTGCCACTATTTGTGGCACTATAGAAAGCTATGGATTTGAAGTTGACTTTTATGGAGTGTTGCCTACACCTGCTTTAGCACTACAGTCTATGACAGATAATATTCCATCTATTATGATTACAGGAAGTCATATTCCTTTTGATAGAAATGGTATTAAGTTTTATACACCAGTTGGCGAGATATCAAAAGATGATGAAAATGCAATCATAAACAACGAAAATATAATAATATCAACTAAAAGTAATTTACCTCAAATAAAAGATACGGCAACTATAAACTATATGAACAGATACACAAACTTTTTTGGCTCTAATTGTTTAAAAGATCTTAAAATAGGTATCTATGAACACTCAAGTGCAGGTAGAGATTTATATTCTGAGTTGTTTACTTCATTAGGTGCAGAAGTTATCTCTTTAGGTAGATCAGATGAGTTCATACCCATAGATACTGAAGCTGTATCAGATATAGATAAACAAAGAGCAAAAGATTGGTCAAGTGAATATAGCTTTGATACTATATTTTCTACAGATGGAGATGGGGATAGACCTTTAATCTCTGACGAAAATGGAGAATGGCTAAGAGGTGATATAGTTGGACTTTTAACTTCAAAATATTTACATATAGAAGCTTTAGCGGTTCCAGTAAGTTGTAACACTGCAATTGAAAAAAGTGGCTTATTTAAAGAGGTTCTGAGAACTAAAATAGGTTCACCTTATGTGATAGAGGCTTTTGAAGAGTTGAAATTTTACAAGTCATTTGCAGGATTTGAAGCAAATGGTGGTTTTCTTTTAGGCTCAACTTTAAATCAAGATGAAAAAGTGCTAGATGCACTTCCTACTAGAGATGCATTATTACCTTTTATTGTATTATTAAGTCAGGTAGTAAAAGAAAAGAGATCACTATCTACATTATCTACATTTGTTCAAGATTTACCACAAAGATTTACCTCAAGTGATAGAATACAAGAGTTTCCAAGAGAAAATAGCCTCAAGCTTATAGAAAAAGGATTATTAGATACAGATGTATTAATAAAAAATATTGTTTTAGAAGATCAGAAAGTGGCAAATGTAAATCAAACAGATGGACTAAGACTCACACTTGAAGATGATAGTATCATACACCTACGACCATCTGGAAATGCACCAGAACTAAGATGTTATGTGGAAACTAATAATCAAGAGTTGTCAGATAATTTAGTAAAGCAAGTTTTATCTTCTATTAGGGATATTGAACTATGAGTAAACTTATCCCAATAGAACAATTTAAAACAGTAGTAAAAAATACACCTTTGATATCTATAGATTTCATCATAGAAAATAGTGAAGGTAAGTATCTACTTGGTAAAAGAGTAAATGAACCTGCAAGTAAATATTGGTTTACTCTTGGTGGTAGAATACTAAAAAATGAAACTATAGAAAATGCTATAAAAAGATTATCAAAAAAAGAGTTTAATAAGACTGTAACAAAAAAGATGTTAAGCTTTTATTCAACTTTTGAACATTTCTATGAAAATAGTTTTGTAGATGATAATATATCTACACACTATGTAGTATTAGCATATAAAATAAAAATAGAAGAAGAGTTAAACCTACCAGAAGATGAACACAGTGAATATAGTTATTTTTCAAAAGATGAGATTATGACAAATAACTATATCCACAAATATGTAAAAGATTATTTTAAAATATAATATAGGAGAATATAAAAGTATGGCAGAAAATAAAAAAGTAGCACTTATTACAGGTATCACAGGACAAGATGGAAGCTATCTAGCAGAATTTTTACTAAAAAAAGGTTATATAGTGCATGGTATAAAAAGAAGAAGCTCACTTTTTAATACAGATAGAATTGATCATCTTTATGAAGACCCTCATGTGGAAAATAGAAACCTTATACTTCACTATGGTGATATGACAGATAGTATGAACTTAACTAGAATTATACAAGAGACACAACCAGACGAAATATATAATCTTGCAGCTATGAGCCATGTAGCAGTATCATTTGAAACTCCAGAATATGTTGCAAATGCAGATGGTACAGGAACACTTAGAATACTAGAAGCTGTAAAATTATTAGGTCTTACAAAAAAAACAAAAATCTACCAAGCTTCTACTTCTGAACTTTATGGAAAAGTTCAAGAAACTCCACAAAGTGAAACTACTCCTTTTTATCCAAGATCTCCTTATGCAGTTGCAAAAATGTACGCATACTGGATTACAGTTAACTATAGAGAAGCATATAATATGTTTGCTTGTAATGGTATATTATTTAATCACGAATCGCCAGTTCGTGGTGAAACATTTGTTACTAGAAAAATCACAAGAGCAGCTTCAAAAATTGCACTAGGATTACAAGATAAACTATACCTTGGTAACCTTGATGCAAAAAGAGATTGGGGACATGCAAAAGATTATGTAAGAATGATGTGGATGATTTTACAAGCTGATGAGCCAGAAGATTGGGTAATAGCAACAGGACAAACAACAACTGTAAGAGACTTTGTTAAGTTCTCTTTTGAATACGCTGGTATCAAACTTAGATTTGAGGGAACAGGAGTAGATGAGGTAGGTATGGTAGACTCGATAGATGAAGCTAAAGCAAAAGAATCTAACCTTGATTTATCTAACTTAAAAATAGGTACAGAAGTAGTAGCAGTAGACCCAAGATACTTTAGACCAACTGAAGTAGACTTACTTTTAGGGGACCCTACAAAAGCAGAAGAGAAACTAGGATGGAATAGAGAGTATAAACTACAAGACTTAGTAAATGATATGATGGAAAGTGACTTAAAACTTATGACAAAAGACACATATCTAAAAGATGGTGGATATCAGATTATGAGTTATTACGAGTAACTTTGGTAAAATAGAGTAAATATTTAAAAGGTTAGAAAATGAAAACAATAACACTAGCACAAGCAAATAAAGACTTAATAGGGCATATAAACTATTCTTTACAAACTCATGAAGAGATTAATATAGCATCTGAGAACGGTGCTATTATTATGCTTCCACAAGAAGATTATGAGTCTATTATGGAAACGGTTAGATTATTAGCAGATCAAAAATCACTCAAAGCACTATTAGATGCTCATGCCCAAAGAGAACAAGGAACCGAACCAAAATCATATCGTGTAGAGGATGTATTTAGTGACTTATAAGATAAACATCTTAGAAAATGCAAACCAAGATTTAAATGCATTAAGAAGAAGTGATAAAAACTCTTATATCAAAGTTTTTGATTTTGTAAGAGAGATGATGATTGATCCAAGAAATGGTACAGGTAAACCCGAAAGATTAAAATATTTTGATAAAGAAGTGTATTCAAGAAGAGTAAATCACAAAGGTAGACTTATTTATACTATTTATGAAGCAGATAAAATGATTGACATATCTTTAGTAAGGGGACATTATGACTAAAAACTCTAAAATCTACATAGCAGGACACAGAGGACTAGTAGGTTCAGCAATAGTAAAAAACCTTGAGTCAAAAGGCTATAGTAACTTAGTATATAAAACTCATAGTGAATTAGATCTTACTAATCAAAAAGCAGTAGAAGAGTTTTTTAAAAAAGAAAAACCAGAATATGTGATACTAGCAGCTGCAAAAGTAGGTGGAATAGTTGCAAATAATACATATAGAGCAGACTTCATATATGAAAATCTAGCTATACAAAATAATGTAATACACAATGCCTATAAATATGGTGTAGAAAAATTACTATTTTTAGGAAGTACTTGTATCTATCCTAAACTTGCACCACAACCTATGCCAGAAGACTGTCTACTTACAGATACACTAGAATACACAAATGAGCCTTATGCTATAGCAAAAATTGCAGGTATAAAGATGTGTGAGTCTTATAATTTGCAGTATGGTACAAACTTTATATCTGTAATGCCTACTAACCTTTATGGACCAAATGATAACTTCGACCTTGAGAAATCACATGTACTACCAGCACTTATTAGAAAAATACACTTAGCAAAACTTCTCAATGAAAACAAATATGATGAAGTGATAAAAGACTTAGGTGTTTCAACTATAGATGAAGCTAAAACATATTTAGCAAAATTTGGAGTGGATGAAAACAAAGTAGAGATATGGGGTACAGGTAAACCAAGACGAGAGTTCCTCTACTCTGAAGATATGGCTGATGCATGTGTGTTTCTTTTGGAAAATAGAGATTTCAAAGATACATATAATTCTAATGATAAAGAGATAAGAAATACTCATATAAATATAGGTACAGGTATAGATATAAGTATAAAAGAGTTAGCAGAACTTATCAAAAGTATCATAGGCTTTAAAGGTGAACTATACTTCAATACTGAAAAACCAGATGGAACTATGGTTAAACTAACAGACCCTTCAAAGCTTCATAGTTTAGGTTGGAAGCATAAAGTTGAGCTTGAAGATGGTATTAAAAGTATCTATGCATGGTATTTAGGAAATACTAAATAATATGTCAAATTTAATCAAATCTTCAAGTTGTATGGTGTATAATTTATGTAAAAACACTCGTCACTCTACTTTGTAGAGTCGGTGAGCCTTTTTATTGGGATAATAACAAATGATTTATGCCACTTACAATAAACCATACCAAACACCATCAGATTTGATAATAAAACTAAAATCTCAAAACTTAATCATAGAAGATGAAATAAAAGCTTTAAAAGTACTTGAAAGAATAGGTACTAAAGATATAAGAAAAAATTAAAAAAGAAAGGAAGATATGAATATAAAAACAATAATTCAAGCACTATATTATCTTATAAATAGTAATGATAAAAAATATGACAAGCTTAGTTTACTGAAGCTTATATTTTTTGCAGATAGATACCATATGAGAAAATATGCACGAAGTATTACAGATGATACTTACTATGCTATGCAATATGGTCCTGTAGCTTCAAATGTAAAAAATATACTTGATTTTGATTTTTTAAGTGAAGATGAAAAAAACTATATAGAAAAGTATTTATCAAAAGATGGGAATTATTATAGCATTACTAATCATTTTGAATCTTTAGAGATGCTCTCAACTACAGACAAAGAAGCACTAGATTTTGCAATAGAAAATTTTGCTCACAATAAAACTTTTGATTTGCTGGATATGACACATAATTATCCTGAATGGAAAAGGTTTGAGAAGTCACTAGAAGATGGACTTAAAAGAGAAAAAATGAATATGGAAGATTTTTTTCTACCATCAATGATTGAAAATGATCCATACAGTGTTATATCTGCCGAAGTTGTAGATATGTCAAGAGATTTTTATATGGGAAGATTTTAATTTGGAATTATCATCTACTATTTTGACTAAGTTTATGGGGGATTCATTTGAAAATGAAAAAGTGTATCTGTTTAGAAATAAAAACTATGACAAAAATGCACCAGCTCATTTTCATATAGCACTTAAAACAAATCAAGATGAGTATTTGGTACTTTCTATGATTACTTCACAAATTGAAAAAAAGATAAAGTATTACACTCTTACCAATAAATTTTTGGTGAAAAGTGTAGTTATGATCAATAGTAATGATATAGATATACTAGAAAAAGAGAGTTGCATAGATTGCAATGAACCAATATATAGTACAAAAGAAGATATAGAATCTATTGCATTAGATTTAGAATATATCGAGGCAAAGATAAATAAGCATTTAAAAAATAAAATTATCAAAGCTATAAAGTTAAGTGCAAAAGTAAGAGATGAGATAAAAAATAGTTTAGGAGAGATAACCAATGCCTAAAAAACTATCAACTATCGATTATCGACTAGAAACTAAAATTCTGAACTCTGAGCACTTAGGACAGAAGACTAATAAAACGGAGTTTTTTATATGATAAACATCGAAAAACTAAAACCTTTAATAGTAGAAAGACTTAA
>Ga0193965_1000069_pt1 | contig 39988 bp, 39 predicted proteins | sample FB_8_MG_FD_140330 | JGI IMG/M metagenome (GOLD analysis project Ga0193965, IMG submission 140330) | Microbial mat bacterial communities from the Broadkill River, Lewes, Delaware, United States - FB_8_MG | ecosystem: Environmental > Aquatic > Freshwater > River > Microbial mats | place: USA... | reverse complement strand
TTCTCATAAACAACATGCTCTTTGAGAGCACATTTTATAAGGAGTTCATTTATGTCATAATCACTTAGAACAGGAACAATATGAGAAGATATCTTTGTCCCTCCTCCACGAACCGCCGCTTCAATAAGATAAAAATTGCCATTATAGTACTTATACTCAACATGTGTTATAGCGAAGGGAACACGAGCAAAGAGCTTGTTATTTATTTCGTGAAGTTTTGCAATTTGAAATGTATCAAACGCTTGAAGATAAAGAAGGCTGTTTGCTACACCAATTGTGTTTTCAAAGTATGTTTTTTGTGAAACCCCAAAAGTATGATGTTTAGCATCTGGATACTTAAAACCCTCAACTGTAAGCTCAATCCCTCCAATATACTCTTCGGCCAAAAAGCTTTTCTTCTTACAAAACTGAATGGTGTGTTTATATGCTTGCGTAATCTCTTGTAATGTAGAAATTTTCATAACTCCTCGACTTGATTGATTGTTTGTAGGTTTGATGATAAGTGGCGCTTGAAGCTCTTGAAAAAAGTCTTCTAAATCTTTCAATGAGTTGCAAAATCTGTATCTTGGATGTTTAAGACCTTCTACTTTAAGTTCTTTTCTCATGCGGTATTTATCTGTAAAAAGTTGAGCTATGTTTGTTCCAATACCATTGAGTCCAAGTTTTTCATTGATATAGGCAACTGTGTTGACAGCTATGTCGCTTTGGTCTGTTATAGCTGCATCAATGTTGTGTTTTTTTGCAATAAGGAGATTGCTCTCTTTATCTAGAACGTCTGCGACATAAGAAAAATCAGCATATGCAAAGCCGGGTGAATTTTCATAAAGATTTGTATTTATGACTGTGTGTCCAAGCTTTTTTGCAGCTTGGATAATGGGTACTTGCCACTCTCCTCCGCCGATAATCATGATTGTTTTAGTTGATGTATACATTTTATATGTTGAAAACTTTTATTTTTTTCGCATCGATGTTTGGTAAGACTTTGAGCTCTTCGATTATCTCGTTCTCTTGACCCAATGCTGTAATAAGTAAACAGTCATACTCTACATTGAGAAGATCACGAGGGTGAAAAACTTGAAGACTTTGAATATTTGATACTTGATTGTTAAAGTGTATAACAGAGGTGACTTGCTCTTGCAGTTTTTCAATAGAGAGCTGACATATGTGGTCATTTCCGTAGAGAACAATATTTTTATAATTATGTTTTATATTTTCAAGATCTATATGTAAGAGTCTTAGGTGGGAAGCTAAGCTTGTGTTGTTGAGAAGGTTTAACTCTTTTATATCATAAGTGTTTTTATTATAGTGTGCAATTCCGTTTTCTATAGTTTGTATCTCTTTTGGAGTTAAGAGTTGCTCTGCGTTATCGTTTTCATTGCTAATAAGTGTTATCCCATTTTGTTCTAATAAAATCCCATCTCTTGTAGGAACTTGAAGTATTTTATTGTACTCTATGGATAAATAGTTGGCTACTACTTGCATAGTCTCTTGTGTTTTGTATACAAGATCTTCAAAATCAATTATGAGAAATTTTTCAGGGTACTGGCTTTGTAGTCTTTGCATATGGGCAAAGTAATCAGAAATTCTATTAACTTCTCCGGAGTTGATGAGGTGCTCAAAATCTGGAGCAAAGGCCTGATACTCTTTCACATCGATAGGCCTACTTTTTCTGTTAGTCCTAGATGCAATAATATTTTTTATCTCCCTCTTGATGATGATTGTTTTCATATTTGGAAAAAGTTTAGGAATATTGTAATAACTCTTATATCTATAAGCATTCCCCATAAAAGCAAAATGTTGAGGATTTCCCTGTTGTTCATTTAGCTCATAGAGTGTTTGATAGAGTGACTCTATTATTGTTTCTGGCGACCAAACTTTTAGTGCTTCAAGTTTTGAGATAAATGATTTGTCAAGTTTGTAAAAGTCAATGTTATATGGAATTTTCATAGTCTCATTAGCTGACAAAGCCACATCTAAGGAACCATATTTGAAAATTTGTTCAAATTTATAATAGGAGGTTGTCGAAAGAGAATTCCTGAAGAATAAAAGATTTTTTGCTTTTAGCCAATGATGAAAATCATCTTTTAAAAACATAGCAAAAGTATAATCATGCAGGGGAGATACATAAACATCTTTATGTCCATCTAAAAGAGACCAAAGTATAGATTTACCGCCAGCAAACCATCCGTCTATATGGATTAGCATGATGATAGCCTTTTGTGGTATATCTTAAGAAGAGAGAGTGCTATTTCATAATCTTCATACTCGTCAATATCGATACCGGATATTTTAGATACTACCTGTTTATATGGATTGTCTCCTAGAAAATACCCATTTTCAAGCATCTTTTCTCTTTGAGCCATATAGAGACCGTTTGTTACTTTGTATATATTTGGAAGTAGCTGACTTGCTACATGATTCTCATTAGCTTCGTAGTTTATGGGTTGTGTATCATTCCAAAAATACTCTTTTAAAAGATTGACAGCAACAAGAGAGTCATATTCACTCTTGGATGTGAGGTTCATTTTGTATTGTAAAAAAGCTGTTTCATACTCTTTTGGCTGCATAAGTGGTACAACAGCAGTTATCCATGCTATATGTTTGTAAGGTATATCTTTGACGACACCCTCAACTTGTTCTCTTGTTGTTGCAGTATAGTTTTGCTTTGTAAGATAATCACTTCTGTCTAAGATGTTACAGTTGTAAGCTGCAGCAATCTTTTTGAATGTATCAGATTCCGTGCTGATATAAATTTGTTTTGGAGATATAATTTTGATAAGTTGTTTGATTTTCCAGCTTAGTAAATCGTATTCTTTTCCGTTTTCATCATAGAGTGGAAGTAAAACTTTTTGTTTGATACGGCTACTGTTCATTCTTACAGGGATAACAACGGCGATATCTTCAAATTCAGTTCTGTACATCAATTTCCTTGGATAATAGTCTCTATTTTCTTCTTAAGTGATTCATTTTCATTTGCACGTAATGAACCTTTTCCATCTGCTATACCATAAAGTTTTTTAGGATTATAGCAATTATCAACGACTATGTCGCCATCTGTTCCATAGAATCCACCACTAACAAATGAGAGCTTGTCAATAACATTTTTTCCATAGGAGTTTTTTAAAATATGTATAGTCTGGAGAAGTTCATAAATATAACCCTCCAATGCTGCTGTAACATCAACTCTGTATATCTCTAAATCATTTTTTTGAGCAAGCTCAATAGCATCCGAAGTAAAGTTGTTTTTCCCTAACTCGATAAGTAAACACTCTTTTTTTACATTACTTAATACCTGGGATGTGATAATATTTGCACCATTTGTTGCACCAATGATGACATCAGACATAAAAGATGCCTTAGTGATATCGTCTGTAAACTCGATATTTGAAAGTGTGCTTTTTGACTTAATATGATTAAGCCCTTGTGTCATTACAACTCCCTTGTATGGATCTCTTCCATAAAGCGATACCTTCGCCCCGCACTCTACCAATTTTAAGGCGAGTTTTGTCCCAATGTTGCCTGCCCCGATTATAGTGATTTTAATATCACTGTAAAAGTACATTTTGATATTAAGAAAATTCCATATTGAGTTGACAGTTAAGTCGTTAGGTTTGAAACCATATACTTTGGATTTTTCAATTGTATTGAAACAGATTTTGAAAAAGTTACCTGTGTCAATCTGTTTGATAGTGCGATTACTATATAACAAGCTATTTTCATGTTTTGCAATTTGCAGAGGAACTTTTTTTTCTTGATCTACCAAGATAATGTCAACCATTCCATCTACACGTGTAATGATTTCAAGTAGTAGTTCTTGATTAAAGAGAACACAACCACTGACAATGAACTCTTTTGTTTCTCTTAGAGGGGTCAAATAGGCACTGGTTTCAATTTTAGAAGTTGAAGCTATTGTAAATATAGAGAGTTTTCCGGAGTCTTTAAGCTCATTTATCCGTACTTGTATGGCATCTAAAATAGAACTCATGAAAACTCTCCTTCTTGAGAAGTAATAGCTTCCCATGTTATAGGGGTGTCACAAGCTATATCACGGCTTGCTTTGCATCCTATAACCATATTTTCAAATTTAGCATATAGACCATACGCTGGTCCTTTGTAGACTATGTCATCTTTTGTTATTATCGTTCCTTTTTTTATGCTTTTGTTGCTGTACATTGTTTTTCTAAATCGTATTATATTAGAGATTTCATTTGGAGCTGCTTGTTTAATTCCATCCCCAAGAGACTCCTCAACAAGACGAATTTTGAGTACCATTTCTCTGAATTCATTTGGAGTTAAAGATAAAATATGGTCAGGACCCTCCATTCTTTTGTCAAGAGTAAAATGTTTTTCAATGACATTTGCGCCGCGAGCTACTGCTGCTATACTGATAGTATCTCCAATAACATGGTCAGATAAGCCGACAGGCAAATTAAATGCTTGCCTCATGGTGTCTATTGCACGAATGTTCATACTCTCTGCGGGGCAGGGGTAGAGAGATGTGCATTGCAACAAAATGACGTTTTGGTTCCCCGTTGAAGCTACACATTCTAAAGCTTCCTGAACCTCTGATAGATTTGCCATACCAGTTGAGATAATAATAGGTTTTTGTGTAGCAGATACTTTATGTATTAGCGGTAAATTAACTAAGTCAAAAGATGAAATTTTATAACAATCCACTCCGAGTATTTCAAGTTCATTTACGCTCTCGATGTCAAAAGGTGCAGAAAATATAATGCTTCTGCCTTTGGCATATTCAAAAAGTTCTTTGGTCTGTGTGTATGAAAGTTCATTTTTTTGAAACATCTCAAAATCTGTCTCTTCTATACCTAATGTTTTTTCAACATATTTGGAAGTTTTTCCCTCTTTGGAAACTCGTAAGTGACTTTTATAACTCTGTAGTTTTACAGCATCAGCACCATTCTCAATAGCTTTATCAATAAGTTTCTTTGCAAGTTGAATGTCCCCATTGTGGTTTAGCCCGATTTCCGCAATTATAAAACTTTTTTCTCCACTTCCTATCTTTTTTCCGTCAATAGTTACTTTGTGATTAAAATGAAGGCGAGGAGTTGTTTTATCTATCTTGTTGATTGCAAAAGTTTGATTTGTAATCACTTGTGCCAAGTCAATTGCTTTGCTAAAGAGTATTTGAAGATCAGCATAAGCATATTCTGCCAAACTGCCGAGGGTATACATGTTTTCTATCGCATCAGTGAGGACTTTTGTTTTTGCCAACTCCTCTTGATAGTTGAGAAAAAACATAGGGTATACCTCTGGGAGTTTGACAGTTTTGGTGTCTAGAATGTTGTCTATGCTGTTGGTAAATCCCAGCTCAACAAATTGCCGTTTTACTTCATTGCTTAGTTCTGTTTCATTCATTAAATCATAACTATCACCAGAAGTATAGGTTATTTCACAACAGATTACTGTTTTGTCATTAGGGGGATTCTTAACAAATGAGTTTTGGTCAGAGACTCGATTGAAGTAGACTTTTTTATCATCTATATAAACAAAATCAACACCTAAAGGCAGTGCATCTGTATGATTGAGTTCTAAAAATAGAAGTATAATGCCTCTGTATTTTAATTTTGTCGTACGATCAATAAGTTTACATGTAGTTGTGTAAGATGTAGTATTAATGAGAATATCGGAGTTGTGAATATTTATAACTCTTTTGTCACTCTCAATAGTAGATATTCTTGAATTTGTTAGATGGAGTTTTAATATAGTCTCGTTTGTGCAGATTTTTCCTCCTAAAGCAAGAACTTTCTCTTCTAAAGCTTTCATAATAGTACCACTACCATTTATCCCTACACCAGCCCATTGTCCTTCATAAAATGGAGATGATTTTTCTCTAATTTGAACTCTTTTTGGTGCCCAGTTTGCATCTAATGACCTAGTAGAGATTCCCCAAACTTTTTCGGGGTAGTTGATAAAAAACATCTCTTGTAGTGTGGGGCCAGCTAACTCTTGAATATACTCAAAATAGTTCTTTGCATTAAGAAGTTTTTCTTTATTGGAACTTGCTAGTTCCTGATGTATTTTCTCTCGTGTCTGAGAAGGTAGACTATTGATAAAATCTATAGATATTGGGTAGTCGAAATAGTTTCCATCTTTTAAATTTTTACTCCAGTGATCTCTTAGGTGAAAAAGTCCTGGGAACTCTTGCTCCCAGTAATCTTGAATCTCTTTGTCTGGTGTGTGATAGATATGAGGTCCTAAGTCTATATCTCTTTCTTTCCAAAAAAAAGTTTTTGCAAGACCACCGACATCAGACTCTTTTTCTATGATTTCAACATTTTGCCCTTTTTTTAAAAGCTCATATGCAAGGGTTAAGCCTGTAATTCCTGCACCTAGTATATAATGCTTTTTTACCATGCTATAAAACCACCATCAACTGCAATGTTTTGCCCGTTGAGATACTGTGTTTCTTCTGAAATAAGATACTTTAGTGTACTCTGCAAATCATTGGGTCTTCCCATACGATTCATAGGATTTTTGTATTCATAGTTTTGTATAAATTCTTCTGATTGCTGATTATATATGCCACCGGGTGAGATACAGTTAGTTAGAATATTGTACTTAGCAAAATGAGTAGCCATATATTTTGTCATATGAATCACTCCGGCTTTCGTCGCAGAGTAGACTTCTGAGTTATTTCTTCCACTATCCCCATAGATACGTTCGTCACTGCTTACAAGACCATAGATTGAACCTATATGGACTATTTTACCACCACCAGATTCCTTCATCTTCTTAACTGCTCCTTGAGACATTAAAAATGTTCCTAAAAGATTAACATTCATTACATTTTTGAATTCGGCTGCAGTTCGCTCTTCGAAACTACTAAACACTCCAATCCCTGCATTATTAATAAGTAGATTAACTGATGAGAGAGATGTGTAGAATTTGTGGACATTCTCTTCATCTGTAATATCAAGCAGGATTGGGATAATCTGTTCATGTTTGGGTAAGTTATGGAGGTTTAAATCAATTGCATATACAATATAGTTCTCTTGAATGAGTGTTTTTAAAAACTCTAATCCAAGTTGTCCATTTGCACCAGTTAAAATTGCTTTTTTCATTTGTTTACCACTTTTTTGGATTATATATTTGTTCATCTATGTTGCGAAACTCTTTTGCTAAACTTTCTAAGACTGTTGTATCTAGATCGAGAGTGTTTTTATAGTTTTCAATACTTTTTTTTGCCGTCTCTAAACTGTTACATCCAAAAAGAATGATAGATTCTTTGGCTATTGACTCAACAAAGTTTAGCGCGAGCTGACTTATGCTCATATTAAGTAGTTTGGCGTGATCTTCGAGTTTCTCTAAGTAGAATTTAGCTCCACTTAAGTGTAGAGGAAGATGATTTTTATCTGCTAAGAGTAAACCTTGAAGATAAATACTGCGTATAAATAAGAGTTTTCCTCTTTTTTGTGCTTGCTCAAACCACCTTTCATATATCGCTCGTTGATCAAAAATATTAAAAGGAATTTGAATTATATCTATATCTTGGTTTTCTATAGCTAAGTTAAACTCTACAGAGCTGTAGACTGAAACACCAAAGTAGCGAATGAACTTTTTATTTTTTAACATATTTACAGATGCTGAATACTCTTCGTTCCACATATTTAAGAGTTCTGAATCATGTAGTAGTAATCCATCGAGTTGTTTTCTTTGAAGGTTAATGAGTATCTCACTAACTGTTATTAAGAGCTTATTTTTAAATTGCTCAGATGCTAGTTTCGTGACTAGAAAAATATTTTTATTGTTTTTGAAAACTTTTCCAAGAACCTGATGTGCATCACCGTAATTATATGCAGTGTCTATGGTATTAATACCTTCATGGTGAACATAATTTAGTATATCAGATGATGTTTTAAATGAGGGCTTACCCGCAGTATTTAGGAGACCATATTTTAATCCAAGTTGTACAGTTCCAAGTGCAAGTTTTGAAAGAGCTTGACCATTATAATGAATATATTTCATGTGAACTATTTAGTGTCTAAAAAATATATATAGCTGTTGTAGAAAAGTACTACAAGGCTTAAATTTATTTTTAAAAATTTTAAAGCCATATTTAATTACTCCAAAGAAACTTATATTTTTCCAAATAATATTGTACAGTTTTAATCATCCCAGTGTCAAAATTTTCATTTGCTTTCCAGCCTAGTTTGGTTTCTATCTTTTTTGCATCAATAGCATAGCGTCTATCATGCCCTGCACGATCTTCTATAAAAGTGATAAGTTCCATGTAGCTTTGCTTACCTATTTGTTTTATTGGTGGAATCTCTTTATCAAGTATTTTAATGATGGCGTCAACTATTTCAAGATTTGTTTTTTCATTTTTCCCACCAATATTATATGTTTCACCTTTATTACCCTTGTGATAAACTAAATCAATTCCTTTGCAGTGATCCAACACATACAACCAGTCCCGAATATTTTTTCCATCTCCATATATTGGAATTTGTTTACCTTGGAGTGCACTTCGGATTATTGTTGGGATTAGCTTTCCATCATGTTGTTTTGGATCATAATTATTTGAACAGTTAGTAATAACACAATTCATCCCAAATGTCTTAACATAACTTCTTACTATCATATCACTTGAAGCTTTTGAAGCTGAATAGGGAGAATTTGGTGCATATGGCGTATCCTCTGTAAATAATCCTGTTTTACCTAAAGATCCATAGACTTCATCAGTTGAGATATGATGAAATCTACTATTGGTATAATCTTCTTTATAAACAAAAGGCTTTTTCATCCAATGCTTTTGAGCTACATCAAGTAAGGTATAAGTTCCTTTCACATTTGTTTCTATAAATAGACCAGGATTATAAATAGAGTTGTCAACATGTGATTCTGCAGCAAAATGTATGACGCCATTGATATTGTACTGAGTAAAAATAGATTCTACTAGAGCTCTATCGCAAATATCCCCTTGAATGAATTTATATTTAGGGTTTTGTTCACACCCCTTTAGATTTTCCAAATTTCCTGCGTAAGTAAGCAGGTCTAGGTTGATTAGATTATATTGTGGATATTTTTTGAGAAAATATTCTACGAAATTACTGCCAATAAATCCAGCTGTACCTGTTAGTAGTAGATTACTCATTGTTTACTAAGTCCATAAGATATTTTCCATACTCAGTATGAGAAAGAGATTTTGCTATTTCTAAAATTTTTGCTTTATTTATCCATTTATTGTTATAGGCTATCTCTTCAAGACAAGCAATCTTGTATCCTTGTCTATGTTCTATGGTTTGCACAAATTGTCCTGCTTCTAATAAACTACTATGTGTCCCTGTATCAAGCCATGTAAATCCACGTCCCAAAAGTTTAACATCTAATTTGTTTTGTGATAAATATATTTTATTAATTGTGCTAATCTCAAGTTCGCCCCGTTTGCTAGGTTTGATGCTCTTAGCAATCTCAATAACATTATTATCGTAAAAATATAAACCAGTCACAGCAAAATTCGACTTAGGGTTTTGTGGTTTTTCTTCTATACTTACAGCTTTTTGATTTTCATCAAACTCAATCACTCCAAATCTTTTAGGGTCTTTTACTTGGTGACCAAACAAAATTGCACCCTCTTTGAGTAAAGAGGCTTTTTTCAGTAAAGGTGTAAATCCCTGTCCATAAAAAAGATTATCACCTAAGATTAGGGCAACATTATCTTCACCTATAAATTTTTCTCCAAGTATAAAAGCTTGAGCAATCCCATCTGGAGATGTTTGTGTAAGAAAACTAAACTTTACTCCAAGATGCTCACCATCTCCTAGAAGTCTTTGAAAATTCAAAATATCATTGGGTGTTGTGATAATAAGAATATCACGAATTCCGGCAAGCATCAATACTGATATCGGATAGTATATCATCGGTTTGTCATAAATAGGAATCAACTGTTTGTTAATCCCTTTTGTAATTGGATATAACCTTGTACCATTTCCTCCAGCTAACACAATCCCTTTCACTTTAATCAATCCTTTTATATTTAGCTATTCAAATAGCTTAGTAAGTTGTTTTTTAAAGTTTTTAGCTGAAAAAAGCGCTCTAACATTTTTTTGATTTTTAAGAGATGTCTTATCTGAAATCAAATCAAGAGTGATATCTTTCACATCATATAAAACAATGTCATTCGAATGAAACATCTGCCAAGTTGTAACATCACTTCTCATATAAACTTTTTTCCCTAGGCCTAGAAGGGTGATGATGTTACCCATCCCCTGTTGTCTATTATGGTTGAACAATGCTATATCGATAGTAGATAATAAAGCATTATACTCATCAATACCCATAAAATCGGTTATTGGATGGAATTTTGTACCAAATTGCTGATAGGCATATTGCATAATTTCTTCTGCATAGTTAAAATCTCCATATGATAGAGGCATATGCAGAGCAATATCTTTATCTTTATACTTTATGAGTTTATCTAAGATTTCTTTGTGGTGATTGGTTGGATTCGCAGAGTTACCTATAAGTATATTAATTGTTTTTGATTGTTTAGAGGAGCTAGAAATCTCTTTATATAAATTACTGATATAAACAAAAGCTTCAATATGTTTTCCTGTGGCATTGTAGTGTTTACGTACATATTCTATCTCACCTAATGTTCCAGTGACTAAGTAGCCCATTTTTTGTATAAGTTGATGTTTTTCTTGAGTTTGTTTTTTGGGAAAGTAAAAGTCTCCTCCCCACATTACCCAGTATGATTTTTTGAGAAGTTCTTGGTTTTGAAGCAGAAAAATCTCGATTCTTGGACGCCATAGACCATGAAGTATAATTTTTGTAGCATTTTTCATATACTCAAACACTTTTTGTAACTCTTCATCAGTATTTAAAAACTCTATGGCTACATTTTTTTGCAGACCAAACTTATATTCCTCATTATTGATAAAAACAAACTTATGCTCACTTGTGTCAAAATATTGCTCTACAAATTTTATAAAGGGTGGTAGAAACTTATCGAGAGTCATAATATGTAAAATCATCCAAGTAATTCCAAAAATGTGTGTGCTCCACGTTTATTCTCATTTGCTTTAGCTTTATAGAGAGTTTCTTCTCCTATCTTTTTACCTATCTCTTGGTTATTAATAAGAAGATGTGCCATAGCTATATAGTCCTCTATATTTTTAACAAAGGGGAGTCCAGAATAGGTTGGAAAGTATCGATTCTCTTCAAAAAGATACTCTTTTGTTTGAAGGCTATCTATATCTTCTTTCGTATAAATATCTTTCAGCACAAAATGATGATTAGGCTCTTTGAGACACTCTGGAATGTTGTAAGAGGCATAGATATCCGCATTTTTTTGAAAAAGTGAAGAGAAAATGATATAGGGTTTACCCTTGTACATATATTCCTGTAAAGCGCTTCCTCCACCATATGGAAAAGGAGTGAGCCATAAGTCGATAATATTTCCATAAAGATTTGCATCGACTCTACCAGTAAAATAAAACCTATCTTCAATACCAAACTTTTTAAGAAGAAGTTTGATGTTGGAACTATCTCCATCTCCACACGCGAGGTATATAGTCTCTGGATGGCGTTTCATAATCGTTGCTACGGTTTTGATATACTCTTCATTGTCTAGCTTTATAAGGCGTCCAATACTCCCTAGGATAAAGCTTTTTTGAGGGTAGAGCGCTCGCGTTTGCTTAAGAAGAACTGGGTCGATAGCGGGATTGTAATCATCGAGTGCTATTGGTAGATGAAAAGTTTTATACTCATTAGTTTTGCTAAGCGCTCCCGAATGCGTTATTTTTAAGTCTATGTTTGTTGTGTCGTATTCAAAGTTTCCATGACTCCAGTAAATCTGTTTTGCGCAAGTTCTTGAAGTAAAGAGAAAGTTGTACTCAGGACGGGAGTGCATACCTATTAAAATATCGACTTTGTCTTTAATGATCTTTCTACGTACTTTGAGGCTCTTTTGGATTATGGAGTAGAATTCGTCATGATTTCCTACGCACTCTTTATGGAGGTCTACGTATGTGATGCCTAAGTTTTTTAGTTTCTCAACTGTAATTGGATTTGAGCCCCCAAATTCTTGAAAGTTAAGATCGTAGAGAATAAACTCATACTCCTCTTGAGGATAGTTTTTGAGTGACTTTAAAAGAAGTTCTAAAACTTTATATATAGAGTAGTTAATGAGTCTTTCTTGTAAAAATACCACCTTTATTTTTTTATTTGCATTGATGGTTTTAGCGTTTTTTTTGATCTTGTATTTTGGTATAAGAGAGTTCTTTATAAAGGCTTCAAGAGGTTTTTCTACGACTTCGTTAAAGTATTTGAGTTCCTCTTGCGTTTGTGCGACTCCATTGTAAGACATAACCAATGGCGTGTAGAGATAAAAAACTAACTCATCAAGTCCTTTTTCAAGAGCTGAGGTGAATACCTTGTAAAGAGTGTGAAAAATCTCTTTATAGGTGCTTCCACGAGGGTAGTGCATAGCTGTGAGATAGTAAAGTTTATAAATGGCGCGCTTTTGAGTAAGAATATCTTGGCTCCAAAACTCTTCTCTAAAAAGAGCTTCTCCAAACTTTTCGAGGTATTGTCCCAGGTTTTCCTCGTTGTAGAGGGTCTTGACAAGAATAAAATCCTTATCAAATTGTTCTATGTCTTTAAAGTTGGCTAAAGAAGTAAAATACACCTTACTCAAGTCTAAATTGTTTAACAAAGAGAGCGCGTAGTTTAGATGAATCATATAAAAAGAGTTTTGTGGCTTTGGAACTCTTTCGTATAATTTATGAGCAATATTTACACTTTTTTCAGCTGCATTTGTTTCTTTGATTTGCAGGTAACGAGTTGCTTCAAGAAGTTTGTAGACAAGCTCAAAAGGGGCTTGTGAATAGATGAAGTTGTTTACGTCAAGATACTCAAGCAGAGCGTATAAAATCTCTTGAACGTTCTCATCGTTGAGTTCTTTAAGAATAATGGCGTTTATCTCTTTAAGTCGTGCTTCTTTTACTATCTCTAGTGCGCTTGTAAGGCTCTGTATGATTTGATTTATGGTCGCTTCTGAGAAGTTCATATTATCAAAGTTAAGTTCTTCGGGGTATGCATAACTAGAAGAGCTAAAGTACTCTATGAAATTATCTATGGGTACGTGTATGCAGTTTTTTGGCGCGTCTATGAGTTTTTGCCCATCATAGAAAAATATCTGCTCTTTATCTTGAGTGACATTTGCTCCAAAAAGTGCAGTCTGCGCATCAAAAACGTATACGTTTTTTAACTCGCTCATTTGTTTCTCCTTGTAAAAATAACTTCTGCCTTGTCTAAATCCGCTTGCGTGTCAATATCAAGACTAGACTCTTTAGACATCTCATACACAATTGTTTTTTGCGTAAGAAGCTTTTCGTTTAGCAAAAACTCTGCAACTTTTATGATGTAAATTGCTCCATTACTCATGTAAACGTCAGGAAGTTTTTGTCTTGGCATAAAAGGAAATTTGTTGTTGGAAACGCCTTGAATGTATCCCTCTTCATTTTTCATAAATGCTTTTAATATCTTTTTTTCTTCTTTGTAAACGCTAATGACTCCATTGGCGTCAGATTCAAAAAGTTGTGTAAATGCGGCATCTATATCTTCACTCTTTCGTAATGGCGAAGTGGGTTGAAGCAGAATAAGATAATCGTAGCATTCGTTTTCTTTTTCTAAAGTACGTAAAGTGTCTAAAATAACGGCTTCGCTTGGCGTATCGTCAAGTGCAAGTTCTTTAGGACGTTTGAGTATTTGCGCTCCATGGTTTTTGGCTATACTGAGTATTTCATCATCATCCGAACTCACAAGAGTTTTTGAGATAAAACGCGACTTTAAAGCGGCTTCAATGCTCCAGACTATCAGTGGTTTTGTAGCAAGGCGGGCTATGTTTTTTCTTTTGAGCCCTTTAGAACCACCACGTGCCGGTATAAGTGCTAGTATCTTTTTTTCTCTCATAAAATATCCAAAAATTGTTTTTGATGGGGCGTGTTCCAAAGATTTTCACTACAAAGAAGTTTATAAAATGCAGTATCACTTTTACCATCTCCAAAGTATACGTCTTGTTTTACATGCTCTTTTTTTTGCAAACTTTCAATGGTTTGGAGAATGGACTCTTTTTCAAACTCTATGTTAATAATGCTTTTGGACTTGACGCGATTGAGCTGTCTATTGCCTATGTTTATAGTTGCAACATTGTAATAGGGTGCTTCTCTAAGACCTGCGCTTGAGTTTCCAATGATAAACGCGGCGTTTTTAAGGAGTGTTAAAAAGTATTCAAAACGGAGGGATGGGAAAATTTTAAAATGAGGATTGTTCGCGAGTTTTTCATATTCTTTTAGAATAATATTTGAGCCAAGATCGTTGTTTGGAAAGATGGCTAAATAGTTTTTCTTACTTGCCACAAGCGATTCTAAAAGTACTTTAGTTTGTGACTCGAGTGCTAAAATCTCTGTAGTGACAGGATGAAAGATAAGAATGGCATACTCTTGAAACTCTATGTTATAGTACTCTTTTACAAACTCAAATGTGGGGAGTTTTTGAGGATTCATAAGGTCCAAATCGGGAGAGCCTATGGTAAAAACGTTTTCAGTGTTTTCTCCCATTTGCACAAGTCTTGATTTTGCTTCATTGTTGGAGACAAGGTGAATGTGCGCAAGTTTTGAGATGGAGTGCCTTATAAGCTCATCTATGGTTCCGGAAAGTTCCCCACCTTCTATATGTGCTACTAAAATGTTATTGAGACTTCCTACAATGGCTCCTGCCATCGCTTCAACTCTATCTCCATGAATCACAATCAAATCAGGTTGTAACTCTTGAACATAGTTTGAAAAGCCTGTGATGGTAGTAGCAAGAGTCATATCCATTCGTTCCATGGTGTCATGGTTTGAAAATTCGTATATATTTTTAAAACCACTTTTGTATATCTCATTGACTGTTTTGCCATACTTCTCAATCATATGCATGCCAGTTGCAAAAATATACACCGCAAACAGAGGCGATGATTGTGTGATGCTAATGAGTGACTTGAGCTTTCCAAAGTCGGCTCGGGTACCAGTAAGAAAGAGAATTTTTTTCATTTTACAACGTAAGCTATTGCGTTGGAGTAAGGAAGTTTTTGAACAACAACTTCCCCCTTAAAAAAATCATCCACAGCCTTGTTTGCACCAGCAAAAGCGCCGTAGTCGTCAAGTATGATAATCCCACCCTTAACTACATGAGAAAAAAGAAGTTCGAGTCCTGTTTTTGTCGCTTCATATAAATCTACATCGATATGTAAAAGAGAGATTTTTAGTTGAGGGTTTAACGCGATATATTGAGGGAGAGTTTGTAAGATGTCACCCTTTACTAGCTCTACATTGGCGTCAAGGTTTTGCTCTTTTAGTAAGCTATTCAACTCTTCGTATGATATCCCGATTCCACCGTTGGTCTCTTCTATAAAAAGTTTTCTGGTTTTTTTGTCATTGTCAAAATCTGTTTGAGGAAACTCGCCAAAGATGTCAAACGCGATGATCTTTCTAGAGTAAGTATTTTCTAAAAGGTCTCGAAATTTAATCCACCTAAAAAGAGAGTTGCCTTTAAAAACGCCAAGTTCAACAATTTCACCTCTGATTTGAGAAGTCGCTTTAAAAAATTCCAAATGGCTTATAAATTTACTGAAGCGTTTTGGCTGAGCCGTTGCCATAAATCCATTTTCGTATTCAAAACTTTTTTGCGTGTCATAGAGCATTGAGCTATCCTTCTTTTATGTTCTTACGTTTTAGATGAGTATCATTATCTATGTCACACAAAGCGGTTTTACCAAGTATGTCTTTAAAAAATTCAGCTTTTATCTCTCCGGTTCCTGGTCTTTTTACCCAAATATTTTCTTTAGTAAAAAGTTCACCTTTTTTTATAGGCTTTATGGTTACAACGGTTGCAAATGCAAAATCGATAGTTACTTGTTCTTCGGCTAGTGCCTCTTTTTTCCCACCTAACATCGTGTGAAGTTCTCTACTTTCATTTATGAGTTCTTTGAGACTTTTTGGATCCATAGAGTTTACTATGTCTGGACCGACTCTGCTCATACTATCAGTAAAGTGACGCTCTAAGATAGAAGCACCAAGGGCTACAGCCCCAAGACAGGCAAGGTTTGAGGTGGTGTGGTCGGAGAGACCAATCACTGCATTTTTAAACTCTTTTTGTAGTTCCTGCATAGCTCCAAGTCTTACTAGGTGAGCGGGCGTTGGATAAAGATTTGTCGTATGTAAAAGGGCGTAAGAAATTTTATGGCTCTCAACTATGGCAACGGTCTTTCTTATAGAAGCTATATCATTCATACCGGTGCTAATTATCATCGGTTTTTTAAAGCTACAAATATGTTCGATTAAAGGATAATTGTTGCATTCGCCAGAGCCTATTTTATATGCTGAAACACCCATTCTCTCAAGTCTGTCGGCAGCAGCTCTTGAAAATGGAGTGCTGATAAAGATAGCACCCTTTGACTCCACATATTCTTTGAGTTTAATTTCATCTTCTTCATTTAGAGCGCAACGTTTCATAATTTCATAAATTGAAACATCTGCATTACCTGGAATTACTTTTTTTGCCGCTTGACTCATCTCATCATCTACAACATGTGTTTGATGTTTGATTACCTCTGCCCCCGCATCTATAGCGGCTTGAGCCATCTTTATTGCTGTATCAAGACTACCTTCGTGATTTATTCCAATTTCCGCTATCACTAGTGGTGGATATTTAGTACCAATATTTCTATTTTGAATAATCATGTCAGCCATTTATACTTTATATTTGTAGTATTAATAGCAATTTTAGTACCATTAAAGAAATAATAAAAAATGTCGATATTGACTCTAAGAAATATTATAATAATGAAAGATTATTAAACAAAAGGATTTGTTATGGGTATATCATCCGTAGGAGCTGGGTCTGGAGTTTTAACTCAAGATGTATTAGATCAGTTAAGAACCGCAGAAGAATCAGCTAGGGTTACGCCGATAAATTTAAAAATAGCAAACGAAGAAGATAAAAAGAATGCTTTAGAGGTTGTAGATGCAGCTTTAACTAACTTGGCTGATAGTATTGCTGAACTTTCTAACATTGCACTATACAGTGAAAGAGCAGCATCTGTAAGTGGCAGTTCTGTTGAAGTAAGTGCGCAAGATAATACAGATATACAAGATTTTAGTATTAAAGTTACACAACTAGCTACAAAACAGATAGAAGAATCTGGCTCTTTTAATAGCGAAGATGCCTTGGTGTCTGGTGCTGATGGACAGATGAAGCTTGCAATTGACGGTGAAGAGTTTCTTATTGATTACACATCTACTACGACCTTAAAAGAATTGAAAAACCTCATTAATGATGTGGCAGGTTCTAAAGTAGATGCTACAGTTGCACAAATAGCAGATGGTGATTTTAGACTTTACATAAGTTCAGCTGAGACTGGTTCAACGCAAGATATAACAATTAGTGATGTATCAGGAACAATTGATTCAAAAATTAGTTCCGGACTTACACAGATTCAAGGTGGGGTGGATGCAAACTTCGAATTTAATGGTGTAGCCGTTGTCCGCAATAGCAATACTGTCGATGATTTAATAACAGGTTTATCAATAACTCTCAAAGGCTTAGATGTCGACCCTGATGGGATAGCGCCTGATACTATTAGTAATGTAAGTATTACGCAAGATACAACAAGTATGGTTGAAAGAATGGAGAGTTTTGTAAGTCAATATAATGCTGCTGTTAGTGAATTGCAAAAGGTAACAAAATCTAGTGTGGATTCTGATGAGAGAGGAATATTTTCATCCGAGAGTACAATTAAAGGCTTACAGGCTTCATTACAAAGTTTGATTAGTTCTGTAGGTGGTGGAGTTGGTAATCTATTTGAATATGGAATAGATGTTAATAAAGATGGCGTTATGAGTTTAGATACAGATACCTTAAAAGATGCATTAGCATCCGATTCCCAAAATATGCAGGCTTTTTTTGCTGGTGGTGATTATATTAATGAAGATGGAAGCACAACAGCAGTTGAGGGAGCATTTACAGAATTAGATACTTTTATTAGCTCATATATGGACTATAACGGACTTCTTGATCAGTTTAAAACAAATATAACTGATGCTATCTCCGATTATAACGATGATTTGTCTATAGCAAATGAGAGGCTAGATGCAAAATTTGAGATATTACAAAAACAATTTATCGCTTATGATTTAATAATGAGTGAAATTAATTCTGCTTCAAGTATGTTTGCACAGCTTATAAATACAGAGTCGGATAATTAATCGATTATTTGTCTGGAAAAATCTAAAGTTTATCCTTTTCTTGACGATATATTAATATGAAAGAAATTTATGAAGATAGCAAAAAAGGATCTAAAATGTATGGTAATAATGCCCATAATATTTATGCACAAAACAATGTAGGAATTGAGTCCCCAGCTAAACTTATTGAGATGTTATATGAGGGTGTTCTACGTTTTAATGCTCAAGCAAAAAAAGCTATCAAAGATGGTAATATAGAGAAAAAAGTCTATTGGACGAATCGTTCTATTGCAATTATTACAGAGCTAATAGCTACTTTAGATATGAAACAAAAAGGTGATATAGCTTTATATTTATCTGGTTTATACGATTATCAAATTCAGTTACTTGCAAGAGCTAGTGTCGAAAACTCTATAGAGAGTGTTGATGAGAGTAGTAATGTCTTTAAAGTATTACTTGAAGCATGGAGAGAAGCTACAGATGTGGCTTAATCAGCTTAAAATCGCTGTTGTCCAAAAGGACACAGAGAGTTTAAGTAAACTTTTAAACGATATTCCTACCTTAGATGATCCTAAAGAGATAGAGAGTGCTATTTATCTTTTAGCACAAGCGATGGAGATTGTTAAGTCGCTTAGAGATGAGACATCCGATGCAATGAAACAAGTTCAAAAAAATATAAAATTTTTAAAATCAACTCAATCACCTCGTAAAAATAAACTAGATATTAAATCTTAAACTACTTACTCTTTTTAGAAATTCCAAACTTTAAACTTCGTATAGTATATTCACTCACAACGGCACCTTTTCTCATACCAAGTATATGTTCAATGGCGTCAGCAATATCTGAGGCAAAAAGTTTTTCATCCTCTTTTAAACTTGTCTCAAATCTCAGTTCATCATAAAAATTTGACTCTGTCATATCAGGATTTATATTTGTGATACTGAGGCCACTTTTTCGTGTTTCTTCAAACAAAGAATCGCTAAAAGCTTTCAGACCTGCTTTTGTAGCAGAGTATACACCTGCAAATTTACTAGCCCTAAGAGCTTCAATTGAATTTATATTAATGAGATAACCATTATTTTTTTTAAGTGTACGAAGGAGGGTGTTTGTTAGAAGCATAGGGGCTGTGAGGTTTAAAAAAGTCATTTTTGCAATGATTTTTGCAGATAGCTCTTCATGGGGTTCAAATTTTCCAAATCCAGCAGCATTAATGAGAATCAATATATCTTTATTTTTAAGTGTTTGACAAAGCTCTAGTGTAGTTTTTTCTTCTGATAAATCAGCTTGAAGTGGAGTGAAGTTTTCATGATTTATAATCCTAGAAGAGATAGTTCTACTCACACCTATGACGCCATATCCTAGAGATAAAAGTCTTAGTGATATCTCTTTTCCAATCCCACTACTAGCACCGGTTACTACAGCTAAATTCATATGCACATCCCTAATTTGGTTATACTATCATTATGAAAAACATTTATATTACAGACCTTGACCACACATTTTTACGTAATGATTTATCGATTAGTGATTATACTAAAAAAACTTGGAACTCTTATGCTTCACACTCGATTATGGGTATAGCTACAGCTAGAACTTACAATAAAACAATGCAGTTTATGAATGGCGTCATCATAAATGCTCCTATGATTCTTTTAGATGGGGCACTGATAGTCTCAGAAGATAAAAAAATAATAGATGCAAAATTTATAAGTAAAGATATAGGAAATATGATTATTGATGAGGGCTCTAAGTTAGGAATTTACCCTTTTGTAATTGCCTTGGCAGATGAAAATTTAAAAGAGTTGTTTTTACATTCAAATGTCTTAAATAAACACCAACAAGCAGTTTTAAAACGTTACACTAAAGATGATAACCTTCAAGAGTCTTACGATATTGAAGCTACAGATAAAAACTTTAAAATCGTATATATGGGGGAGCAGGACCTATTAGAAGAGTTAGCGCAAAACCTCAAACTTATTTTCGGTGATGAGCTCAAATATATCTTAGCTCCAGAGGCGTATGTAGGATGCTACTTCTTAACACTATTGCATAAAGATGCAGATAAGTCACACGGAATTACAAGTGTGAGCGAGCATTTAGGATTTGATCTGCAAAAGCTGACAGTTTTTGGAGATAATTTTAACGATATAGGGATGTTTGAATTAGCTGGTAGATCTGTTGCTATGGCAAATGCGCAAGATGGCGTCAAGAATAAAGCGCACATTACACTTCCTCATACAAACGATGAAGATGGGGTTGCACGCTATTTGGAGAGTTTAAAAAATGGATAAAAAATCAAGTTTTTTTCCTATGATCATCATAGGAGTACTCTTTTTTCTTTTTGGTTTTGTGACATGGCTTAATGGCTCGCTTATCCCTTTTTTAAAAGTGATTTGTGATTTGAGTGAGTTTCAAGCACTTTTTGTAACTTTTGCTTTTTATATCGCTTACACTGTTATGGCTTTGCCAATGGCGTATGTACTTGAGAGAACAGGGTACAAAAACGGGATGGCTTTAGGGCTTGGTGTGATGGTGGTTGGGTCTCTTCTTTTCATTCCGGCAGCTCTGAGTGCTGAGTTTTTACTCTTTTTGATTGCTCTTTTTGCTCTTGGAACAGGTCTTACAATTTTACAAACTGCTTCTAACCCTTATGTTGTGCACATTGGTCCCATTGAGAGTGCAGCTATGCGTATAAGTATTATGGGGCTTATAAATAAAACTGCGGGGGTTTTAGTACCTCTCATCTTTAGTGCCTTAATCCTCTCAGATATGCCAATTATCTCTAAGGATACACTCTCACAATTGCAAGTCGATGAACTTGCATCACGTCTGGTAACACCTTACATCATTATGGCTTTGGTTTTAAGTGCTCTTATCGCCCTTGTGAAGTTTTCATCTATCCCTGAATTGGAGTTTGAGGAGAATGAGTCACATAATGATTCTATATTAGAGCATCCTCGCCTTATCTTAGGTGCAATTGCACTTTTCTTTTATGTTGGAATAGAAGTGATAGCTGGAGATACCATAGGGCTTTATGGACAGAGTTTAGGTGTGGAGAATGCCACGACACTTACTTCATACACTATGGTTTTTATGGTGTTAGGATATATCATAGGGGTTGCCTTTATCCCTAAGTTTTTATCGCAAGCAAAAGCGCTTTTATTTTCTAGTGTTTTTGGAATTTTATTTATCTTTGGTGCTGTATTTAGCTCCACCACTTCACATACAATCTCTGAAATACTTTGGGGATGGAGTGGGATTGCTACACTTGCTGATAGTATTACATTTATCGCACTTTTAGGGCTTTCAAATGCACTTGTGTGGCCAACAATCTGGCCTTTAGCTTTAGAGGGGCTTGGAAAATTAACTGCTAAGGGTAGTGCTTTACTTATTATGGCTATAGCTGGTGGAGCAATCTTACCCTTAGTGTTTGGAAAAGTAGCAGAGGTTTTAGGGAGTATGCAAGGGGCATATTTTGTTGGAATCTTTTGTTATCTTTTCATCCTTATGTATGCTTTGAAGTGGCATAAAAAAACTTCATGGAGTTGATATGTTAGAGTTTAAAAAGTTTGAGAATGGATTTGAATATATACAAATTATCAATGATTCAGCCTGTGCAAATATAGCCTTGCAGGGAGCGCATATCTTTCATTATGCTCGCAAGGAAGAGACGCCACTGTTATGGTTAAGTGACAGTAGTGAATTTGAGTATGGCAAGGCAATCCGTGGAGGTGTCCCACTTTGTTGGCCATCATTTGGGATGAATAACACAAGTTTGCCTCAACATGGTTTTGCAAGAACTTCTATGTTTGAACTTCTCTCGCACACAGAGATAGATAACACAAAAACAGAGTTGGTTTTAGTTTTAGTAGATACACCTGAGAGTTTAAAACAATGGCCTCATAAGTTTAAGCTCGAGTTGAAGATAAGTATCTCTCAGGAGTTAGTGATGGAGCTAACAACTACTAACATTGATGAGAGGGAGTTTAAAATTACACAAGCCCTGCATACTTACTTTAATATCTCAGATATATCAGACGCCATTGTAAAAGGACTCGATAACAAAAGCAGGTTTGATGCACTGAGTAATAAAACTTTTACGCAAGAGGGAGATATAGGTTTTACAGAGGAGTTTGATTCTGTATTTCAAGGGGTAGATTCTGAGATAAAACTTCTTGACGCCATTAGAGAGATAAAGATAAACAATGAAGGCTCGAGTTCTGTAGTGGTGTGGAACCCATGGATAGCTAAATGCTCACGAATGAGTGGAATGAAAAAGAGCGCTTATAAAGAGTTTGTATGTATAGAAACAGCAAACGCTTATGAGGATTTTAAAATCCTCCAGCCAGGGGAGACACATACTCTAAAAGCTATAATTAGTTAAGGTTTTTGTAAAAGTTTATGCGCATCATATGCAAGTCGCATAACCCCAACGGCGTAGTTTGAAGAGTTGTTATAACGCATAATTTTTTTCACATACGATTTTACATATTGGAGTTCAGGCTTATCTTTTGTAAAACAGGCATAAACTTTACCACTTCTAGAACTCTCATACACAAAAGAGGCATCTTCATGTGTAAACTCATACTCATACCACGCCGCTTCAATACTTGGCATATCTGGAATCTTTTCCCAATCGAGCATAGTATCCCATGAAGCTTTTTTATGTAAAAATTTACTAGCAGAGACAATGGCGTCTTCCATTTTCGTTAAATCTGCCACTTTTGTTTTATACCCCTCACTATAAGCAAAACTATTTGGCATAAATTGAGGAATCCCTACTGCACCCGCGTAAGAGCTTGGAAGATTACACTCGTTTGGTTCAAGCCCTTTTTTATAGCAATGTGTAATGATTGAGCTCATATTTGTTTTGCCCATATTTAAAAGCCACTTCTCACGACTTGAATTTGGGTTTGTACGTACCACCATTGTATTAAACACTATAAAAGCATCGTGACTTGGTTTGATTTTGCCTAGTTTTGTCTCTTTCATTAAAATTGCTGCAATGATCTCACGGTTGACGCCATACTTCTTTTCACTGTGCTCATATACATTTTTGTATTTTTTAAGGTGTTCTACCATCTCTGGGATATACTTGACTAAGACATTATTTGCTTTTTTCTCTTGAGCACGATGGTGTTTTATTTTACTTGGTTGGAGGTACTTCCAACTCACTTCATCAAATTTTAGTGTTTTAAAATAGGAGAGTAAAAACTCATTTGCATATTCGTAGCTGACGCCATTTTTTACCACTTTTTTACATATCTCTTCGTAGTGTTTATTTTTAAAGTCGCAGTTTGTGTATTTTGCAAGGAGTGAACTACTAAGAAGTCCAAGTAAAAATAGTCTAAGTATCATCTTTTAATAATATCCTGTTTATATCATCTAGTCTTTGTGGTGTTCCTATATCATGCCAAATACCATGAAAAAGTTCTCCACTTACTTTTTGTTTTGTTATATATTTTCTTAAAATTGGTGCAAGTGCTGATTTCTCGCACTTTAAGTTTTGAAACATTTTTGGATTGTAATATCCAATCCCTGAAAAAGTGTATTTAACACTTGCCTCGTTTAAAACATAAGCATTATTCAATCCAAAGTCTCCATCTGTGTTGTGTAAAGGGTTGTCCACTAAGATGAGATGAGCTAAAGAATTACCTAAATGAAAATCAGGCTTAAAATCATAATCACAAAACACATCTCCGTTGACCACTAAAAATGGCTTATCTCCTAACAATGGCAATGCTTTTATAATCCCACCAGCACTCTCTAAGGCACCTGAGTCTTGCTCGTCTGAGTAGGTGATTTTAATTCCCCAGGCAGATCCGTCTCCTAAGCATTCAGAGATTTTATATCCTAAATGGGCAATGTTTATGATAATCTCTTTAAATCCAGCACTGGCGAGTTTTTCTATATGATAGACTATAAGTGGTTTCTCATTTACTTCTAAAAGTGGTTTAGGAAGCTCGTCGGTAAGTGGTCGCATCCGCTCTCCACGCCCTGCTGCTAAAATCATCGCTTTCATACTTTAAGCAAACTCCACTCTGTTTTTACCTTTAGTTTTTGATATATACATTGCGTTATCGGCCCTTGTTATTATAGTATCAATACTATCATCATTTTTGAGTTCTGTAATCCCTATACTTACGGTAAGCTTTCTGTTTATTAGAGAGTGCAAGGTAAGAGAGTTTTGTGTAGCTTCACTTATTTTATTGGCTAATAAAAGTGAAGTTTCTTTAGATGTATCCACAAAAGCAATGACAAACTCTTCTCCACCCCATCTGGCGATCAAGTCAGTTTCTCGTGCATTGTTTTGCAGAATTCTAGCAAAAGTTTTTAAAACTTCATCTCCAAGGTTATGACCAAGTTCATCGTTTATATTTTTGAAGTCGTCTATATCGATGAAAAGAAGACTAAGTGGTTTTTTTAATCGCTTAGAATATTTGATTTGATTGGAAAAGCTTTCGTTGAAATTTCTTCGATTTGCCAGTTTGGTAAGTTCATCAATTGTTGCAAGTTGTTCTAGTCTTTTATTGTAACTACCTATAATTCTGATAAGAACAATTGCAATCACTAATGTTAAAAAGAAAGAAGCTCCCAAGTTCATAAAAAAGGTCTTCTTTGTTTTTTGTGTAAAATCATCTAGTTTTGCTTCTACCAAAAGGTGTATGTCAATCTCTGGAATATATTTTGTATGCAGAAGATAGGTAAAACCATCTTTTTCGTATTCAATTATACGACTCTCTTTTGAGAGTATAATGTTTTTATGTTTGTGAAGCTCTGGAATTTTAGATATCTGTTTAAAGCTATTAGCCTCTTTATCAAGAAATACAAAGTTCCCATCTTTATCCAAAAATTTCACATTAAGGTTATACCTACTTTTAAACATTTGTAACATATCGTCAATGTATGAGATTTGAATACCAACACCAGTCGCACCCACATAATGAAAATCTTGATCAAACATTTTGAAGTTTATAAACATAATAAGATGTTCTGCTAATTTTCCATTATAATCTATATTGATTTCATCTTTATTTTGAGAGTCTTTAAATTTGAAATACCATTTGTTATTATCATTTTCATGGGAGATTGTATCAATAAGACCATTTTGCGTATAGTAGTTTTTTGTCTTGTCTGATACTAGAAATGCAACAAGCATCCCATATCGATTTTTAATACTATCAAGATAATTTTGTATCTTTATAACAGAGGATTCATCCTCATTTATCCAGTCTAAAACGAAGGTGTCGTGTGACATCATCGAAGCTACTAAATAGGGCTGAATAATGTTTTTTTGAATCTCAGTATAGATATTGTCAACAGATAAAGGGAGTGATTGTGTTTTGAGTTGTTCTTGGGTAGAGTTCATAGAAACTTGATAATTGATTATAGAACTACCTATAGATAAAAGAAGCAGTAATGAGAGTACAGTTGCGATTATTTTATATTTTGATTCCATTATGTTTTCTCCAGATTTACAAGCATATTTGCTAAATCTTGTGTTTCATTATATCTTAAAGCTGTTTGTATCACATATTTTAATACAAGTGGTATATCTTTGAGGTAACCATCTTTCCCATCACGAAGATGTAGGCGGGAGAAAACACCAAGTACTTTTATATGGCGTTGCAAACCCATAAAGTCAAACCATTTTATAAACGTTGCATCTGATACATCAAGCCCCAATTTATCTCGAAACTTCAAAACAAGCCTCTCTATAGCATCCCTATTAAACTCTATATAACAATCTTTTAAAAGTGAAACCAGATCATAAGTGATAGCCCCGTTCATGGCGTCTTGATAATCTATGACTCCTATCTCGTTTTGAGGTGTAAGTAAAATGTTTCTTGAGTGAAAATCTCTATGAACAAAAACATTTTGTGGTTGTTCAAGCACTATCTTGGAGATCACCTCTAGAGATGTAGCTAAAAGTTCTTCTTGCTCTTTATTTAAAATTACACCAAGTTTTTTCTCTAGATACCATTCTCTCATCAAGTCCATCTCAAAATGTAAAAAAGCTTTGTCGTAAAGTGGTAAACCTTTCACATCTGCTTTTTGCATCTTGATTATCTCATCAATGGCGTCAGAGTAAAGTTTCTCAAAATTGATCTCATTCAAGATATTTAAGTAGTGGGTATTTCCAAAATCTTCTATGATTAAAAAACCATCTTCGAGATTTTGTTCCAAAATTTTTGGAGCTTTTACATCCACATCTAAAAGTCTTTGTGTGACATCTAGAAAAGGGGGAAGAGATTCTTTTTCTAAAGATGAGTCCATCAGCAGTACGCTTTTTTCACCTAAAGAGAGTCTGTAATACTTTCTAAAACTAGCATCCGCAGAAGCGACGCTTAACACATAATCTTTGTATGGCGTCAGAGTAAGCCATGCGTCTATTTTATCCATATATCCCACCTAATAGAGAGTTTCTCTTTGCACCTGTAACCATTTTCAAATCTACTGCTTCATTGTGCAAACGCTTGTAAGCAAGCCATGCAAAGGCCATCGCTTCAAGTGCATCGCCATTAACTCCAAGTGCATCGCTTGTTTGTACTTTTATATCTGTAAGTGTAGCCAATCTTTGTATTAAAAAACTATTTTTTGCTCCACCACCGCAGACTATAAGTTGTTTGATTTGAAATTTTTTCACATCCTCTGTTATGCTCTGGGCTGTGAGTTCTAAAAGTGTTCTTTGAATATCTTCATCTTTTATAGTGTTAAAGATTGGAAGATGATTGGCTAAAAAGTTCTCATTAAAATACTCTCTGCCTGTAGATTTTGGAGGTGCTTTTTTAAAGTAATCATCACTTAACATAGCATTTAAAAGTTCTTGATTTACTCTTCCGCTTTTAGCAAATGCACCATCTTTATCGTAAGCTTTGTTTTGGCATTTTTGTATCCACATATCTAGCAAAACATTCCCACAACCAGTGTCCCAACCCCTTAAATCAGAGCCTAAGAGTGTAATGTTCGCCATGCCGCCAATGTTAAGTACAGCAGACTTTTCTTCTAGGTTAGCAAATAAAAACTGATGAAAAGCGGGTGCAAAAGGGGCACCCTGCCCACCATTTGCAACATCCATACTTCTAAAATCATTCACCACTTTTATTCCAGTTTGTGCTACAACTGTACTTGCACACCCAAGTTGCATAGAGAAAGGAAACTCAGAATCAGGCTCATGCCAGAGTGTTTGACCATGAAGCCCAATGAGTTCTATAGAGTTAGCATCTAGCTTATACTCACGTAAAAAAGTGTTAATGGCGTCTGAGTAAAGAAGTGCAAGTTTTTTGTCAATGATTCCAATCTGTTTGAGTGTTGTGACACCATTGATGGTATTTAAAATATCCTCTTTAAGTTGAGCTTTAAAAGGGTACTCTGAGAAATGAATAAGCTTACAAGTTTTACCCGTAATTTCACAAAGGGCTATATCAATGGCGTCCATACTTGTTCCAGACATCACACCGATGTATAGATTATTTTTCATAAACTGCCTTTTCCTTTTTTCCAAACATCATAACTCCAAATGCGACTAATGTCCCTATAACCATCTGCCAAGCAAAACCTATGTGAATACCAAAAACATAGGGTTGTAGGGCTAACACACTCACAAAACCTGCTACTAACGAGAGTAAAACAGTTTTGGAATCTCCTCTTTTTGTAAAGATTGCGGCAAAGTAAACACCGAGTAATCCGGTGTAGGCAAATGTCATCACTCCAAGAGCAAAACTGATTAAAGATAAATCACTGTATCTTTGCCAAAAGTAACTCACAACTGCCATAAGTGATAAAACAGCTGCAAAAAATAAAACTGCTACACGCGCAGCTTTAACAAAATGTATCTCATCTATTTTACCTTGAGCTAATTTGTAAGGCTTATAGATATCTTCAACTGCCACTGACGCCATTGCCCCTAAAACTGAGTTTGTACTTGAAAGAGCTGCAGCAATCGCTCCAACTGTTACAAGACCGCGTAAACCCTCTGGCATCTCATTTAAAATGTAGTACATAAAGATTGTGATCTTCTCACCCTCAAAATTTTGTACAACTTCACTCTCTTGATAAAAAACAAAGAGTAAAACACCAATAGCTAAAAACAATAAAACCACAGGGATAGTTAAGAGTATAGAGACTATTAGAGATTTTGCGGCCTCTTTCTCATTTTTGCATGAAAGAACTCGTTGCGTCATATCTTGGTCAAGTCCAAAGGCTGCTATGTTTAAAAGTAGCCAACCACTAAGTAAACCGATAACACTAAACTTTCCATCTAAGGAGGTGTCAAAGATTTTAAGTTTGTCATGTTCATTCAGTACTTGAAGGATGTTGATGTTTTCTAGGGAATAGTAAAGAAAAATCAAAACAGCAATAGCCGCACCTATATAAGTAACAGCTTGGATAATATCGCTGAGTATTACAGACTTTACTCCACCAAAATATGCATAGGCCAAGGCTCCAAAGATTAAAATAGCTATAGATATAAGAATGTGGCTAAAAGAGATATCTGAAAAAAGTATCATAGATATAGCAAGTGAGCCAATGTAGAGCCTTGCTCCGCTTGCAAGAACACGCCCAATCAAAAACATAACTCCTGCTTGACGTTTAGCAGATGCACCATAACGCTTCTCTAAAAGTTCATACACAGTCACAGCGCGCATCTCATAAAACTTTGGAATCAGCACATATGCTACAAAGATAACAGCGATTAGGGCTGAGAAATAAAACCCTATGAAAGTAAAATCATGTGCAAATGAGTACTCAGGAACTCCCAAAAATGTTGCGGCTGATTGACTGGTAGCTAAGACTGATATAGCAACAGCAAACATAGGCATAGAGTTTGAACCTACAAAATAATCTCGTGTTGAGCTAATTTTTACCTTGCTAAAGAGAAATGAAGAGAAGCTAAGGATAAAAAAATATCCACCAAACACAAGCCAGTCTAAAAGGGAGAAACTACTTTGCATTAGGGTCTCTTTAATCCTAAATGATGAAGCTCTTGGCGAACTGCCTTCATAAACTTCTCTCCAGGATCGGCTTTTTTTGTTCTATACCCCTTGTCAAGCTCTAGCCATAAAGGTGTTTTCTCCATCTCCCTGTATTCATGATGCCCTAAAAGGTACTCAATATCTGGGTATTTCGCTTTAAGATACTTTACAAGAGCTATATTTGCTTTTACTTGCGCAGGGGTTAAATCCTCTTTTGTATTTCCCTCTCCACCAACGTTCTCAACCCCAATAGCGGAATAGTTTAGTCCAATCACATGTCTAGCCATCCAGTTGTCTCTCATCAGTTGATAGATAGTCCCATCACGATCTACTAAAAAATGGCTTGAAACATTTAAAAGACTTGCATTGGCAATATCTACTCTATCTGTAAAGAGTTTTTCACCCTCTAATCTTGTAAAACATTTCTCAAAATCCATAATAGCAGTCCAGTGAAGTACTATGCTTTTAGGCTTAATTGTTATATCCTCCACCTCAAGTCCGTAATGTGATTTTATATACTCTTTACTCATCTTTATTCGCTTATCTGCAAATATAATTGGCTTTTGTATAATGGCATTTTTTGTATGCAGGTTTGCGATTCTTTCGTTTGATTCTAAAATTCTCTCATATTTAATTGCACCATTTTTGACTTGTGCTACTAGAATATCTATAAGTTTATCAAGATCAAGTTTTGCGAGTTGATTTCCAAAGAGTAGAATATCTACACCAGAATTTATGGCTAGAGTTACACTCTCTTTGAGTGAATAATGTTTAGATATTGCTCTCATCTGCATATCATCACTGATTATGACGCCATTGTAGCCCAGCTCTTCTCTTAAGAGTTTTGTGTTTACATTATAAGAGAGTGTCGCTGGATATTTTTTATCTAAGTTTGCGTTAAAGACGTGGGCTGTCATAATCATATCTACATCTTTAGAGCTGATGAGAGTTTTGTAAGGCTCTAGCTCTTTTTCACTCCATGTATCTGTAATATCTACAAACCCTTCATGGGAGTCCCCTAATGATGAGCCATGCCCTGGAAAGTGTTTTAAAACACTGATGATGTTTTCATCTTTTTGGGTGTCGATGAGAACTTTTGCATACTCGCTTACCTTCTCACTTGTGACGCCATAAGAGCGCTCAAGTCCTACTATAACCTTGTTTTTTGGGTTTACTTCCAAGTCAACTACCGGTGCAAAGTTGGTGTTGATTCCTGCTTGGTGAAGCATTTTAGCTTGTTGCTTGTAGATCTCTTTTGCCTTATCGAGTGAAAGTTTTGAGATGGTTTTAGCTGATGGCGTCTGAGTAAAACCATAACTTGGTTTAAGTCTTGCAACTTTTCCACCCTCTTGATCTATGGAAATAAGTAAAGGTGAATTTGTATACTGTTTAAGTGCACCGGTTAATTCTCTAAGTTGTTTGGGTGAAGAGATGTTCTTTGTACGGTTTCTATCATTGTAAAACTTGTCAAATAAAATCACTCCACCGAGTTCATACTTGTTTATCTGCGAAATAATTGAGGAGTTTTTCTCAATATATGCATCATTAAACCCTGTGACAATCATATGCCCTATCTGTTTTTTAAGAGTTTCATCATCGTATGTAATGGCGTCAGAGCTTAAAAATATGAAAATTAAAAGAAGTAAGTATCTCAATAGGTGTCTCAAATAGTTTCCTTATCAGGGTTTATAATAGTGTTTATAGCATCTATTTTATTAAATATGAGTGATTTTGCCAGCTCTTTAGTGACTTTTTCGGGTTCAAAATGATCACTGACAACTTTTAAAATGTAAAAGTTTTTAATTGCAGGGGAGTGTTTTACAGCTTCATAAAACCCAAATGATTCCATATCAACAATATCTGCTAACTCTGAATCAGCTTCAAAATTTAAACAGGTCACTGTATGAAGAGGAGTCTCTTTAAGTGTATAGAGTTCTCCCTCGTACACAATGGCGTCAATGGTCAAAAGCTCTCCGGTCTCAAACTCTTTATTTGCAGCACAGATTCCAATGTTGAGATATATATCATCATCTGTTATATCAAAATGATTTATAAGTGTCTGTGTAGCATGCATAGCATTTTGAACTCCTATACCACTTATGATTAGTGTCATGGTTTTATTTTTTAAAACCTTATATCCATTAAGGGAGTCTTTTTGAAGTTTATATCTATCTACAAAGGCTTGTGCTTCAGCTTTTAAAGCAATGACTATATATATCATGAGTTAGAGTTTTCCTTTATTTAAAATAGAGCTTTCACTTTTTATGCTATCATACTTAAAAAATTAGGACTAACTCTTTATGTCAATACAAATCGTAGATTACTCAAACTTAGACTTGGAAGCTATAGCAAAACCTATGGGTCTTCAAGCAAAACATGTACCTTTGATAGTCTCTGTCTTTATAGACGATAGTCTTAGTATGCTAAATGATTTAGAAATAGCAATCGATAAAAAAGATTATGAAAGTATGAAACAAACTGCTCACTCTATAAAGGGGAGTGCGGGAAATTTACGATTTGATGCTGTACATGAGATGGCACAAGAGATGGAATTTGCAGCTGATAAAATGGAAGAACAGTTTGACTATGAGGCTTATTTTAAAGCTATAAAGACTGCAATTAATACAATTTCAGTCTAATTTTTTTTAATTTAAGCTTTTTAAGCTATAATTTCGTCGCTTCTCTTTAGACCTGTGCAATGATTATCTAGGATAATGTGTCAGGGTAGGAATACAGCAGCACACCCGATTTAGTTATGTGCCGCAGGTATCTGGAGAGGAGTCTTTCTCTCATAACAATTATAAAAATTTACCAAATAATAACAACTTAATCCCCTTGTAACTAATCAGTAACATTTTTTTACTATAATAACAAACTATAAAAAGCAAAAGGCGATATGTATGCAAAAAAGATCAAGAAACGGATTCTCACTTATTGAGTTAATGATAGTAATCGTAATCCTTGGATTATTAGCGGCAATGGTTATGCCAAGTTTAACAGGTAAGGGTGAAGAAGCAAAGAAAAACCTTGTTTGTGTTCAGATGAAAAGTATCTATAACTCTTCATTAGATATGTTTAAAATTGACAATAGCGTATATCCATCAACAGAAGAGGGTTTAAAAGCACTTGTTGAAAATCCAGATCCAGAGCAATACACAAACTACTCTCCAAGCGGTTACTTCAAAGATGGAAAAATTCCAAAAGATTCATGGGGTAATGAGTTTATTTATCTTAATGATGAGGGGACTATTGAGATTATCTCTTTAGGTGCTGACAAAAAAGAGGGTGGAAAAGATGAGTACGCCGACATTAAAATGAGCGAGTGTAAATAAGCTTTTGAAAAAAAGTGCTTTTTCTCTTATAGAGTTGATGATAGTTATAGTTATCATGGGGGTGATTTACACTCTTGGGGTGACTAGCTTTCCAACAAAAGAGGAAGAGGTAAAACATCTTAATCTACTTACCCTTAAAGAGTATCTTCAAGAGCAAGAGTTTGAAAAGAGTGCAAGGTTTTTGTGCTTAGATGATTGCACATCTTGTAGAATTCTTCTAGATGGTGAGGGTAATACAACAATTGATAGTTTTATAGATGACAGTATTAGAGTTTATAGATATGATTATCTCACAGGCCCTATGGAAATTATGAAAGAGGTCTACTTTAATATTGAAGATGTCCAAGAAGATGTTTGTTTCTCTTACACAGTAAACTCACAAGGGATAGGAGATCAAGTTTTAGTGGAGTATAAAGAAGAGGTTTATGATTTTACCCCTTATATGACACCTACAATAAAATATGCTTCTTTAGAAGAAGCGATAGATGCAAAAAGAAAACTGATTGAAGAAGTGATTAAATGATATATAAGTTTAAAGGGATTGACGCTGAGGGTAAAAAAGTTAGTGATAAGTTTGAAGCGCTCTCTTTAGATGAGGCAAAGCAAAAGCTTAAAGCTAAAAAGATAATTTATCAAAGTATTACAGAAGACTCCCCATCTTTATTTAGTAATTTTGACTTTGGTATGAAATATACTATCCCTCCAAAAGAGTTGGCATCACTCTCACGTGAGCTCTCTATGTATATACGCTCTGGAATCAACATCGTATCAGCCTTAAAAATTGTACAGACACATTATGAAAAAAATAAGAAAATGAAACTTTTTCTTAAAACTGTGAGTACCCATTTAGATGAGGGAAAAAACTTCTTTACAGCCCTTGAATCACAAACAGTAGTTACACTTCCAGAATTTTTCAAGCAATCAATTAAAGTGAGTGAAAGTGGTGGTATTTTAGATGAGGTTTTACTTGAACTCTCACGCTTTTTAAAAGAGCAAGATAGAATAAACAAAGAGATAAAAGGTGCCTTTGCATATCCATCTTTTATGGTAATTATCTCACTTGTGATGATAGCTTTCATGCTTACATTTGTTGTTCCTCAAATCACTGGTATATTTGAGAGTATGGGGCAAGAGCTTCCAACACCTACAAAAGTAGTTATCGCTATGGGAGACTTTTTTAACGATAACTTTAAAACTATTTTGGCAATTATTTTTGTTTTTGTTGCAACATTTTTAATACTGATGAAAAAAAGCCACGCTTTTGCATACAGCGTACATAAGATAATACTAAAACTACCACTTTTTGGAGAGATTTCTCAGAAAAGTGAACTTGCGAGATTCTCATACATCGCTTCACTTTTAACACGCTCGGGTGTCCCTTTTGTTCAAACTGTAAACTTAAGTGCTAATATTTTAAATAATTTAGTGATTAAAGAGCTTTTCTTAAACGCTTCAAAAAAAGTTGTTGAGGGAAATCTACTCTCAAAATCTTTAAGAGAATCAAAGACAAAAATAGACCACGCCTTTGTACAGTCTATCGCTCTTGGAGAGGAGACATCTCAAATAGAAAATGTACTCACAAATATCTCTGAGCTTTATTTTGAAGAGAATCGTGACAAGATCAGTATGCTTTTAACACTATTGGAACCTGCATTAATGCTTTTTGTAGGTGGTAGTATCGGTTTTATTGTAGCAGCAATGCTTTTACCAATCTTCTCAATGAGTATTAGCTAACAATGATGAAACGTTCTGCAATTGCGCTGATTATTACTGTGTTTTTTATTATGGTGATAACTGTAGCACTTGGGGTTTCTTTAAAGCAAGTAAAAGATGCCGGTGATGAGATACATAAGCAAGACTTTGTTTTACAGACAAACATGATTTTAGAGGATGTTTTAAATATCCTTAACAACTCCAAAGAGCTTGAAGCGATTGCTAAAGCAGAGTCTGGAGAAGCTTTAAATATCTTTTTATCACAAGCTTCTTTTATCCCCTTTGAACATAGTGGAATCTCTATAATTTTAGAGTTAAAAAGTGCAAGATCTGTGTTAAATATAAACTCTATTGTTGATGAGAATGGAAAGTTTAATGAAGATAAGCTTGGCTCACTTATCGAGTACTTTCGATTGTATAATGTCACTAGTGATTATATTGGAATGCTCCAAGACAATATTAGCCCACTTAAAGTAGATGCATATTATAATAGTGAAATATTTACAGAAAATCCTTATCTGTATAGAGAATATATAGCATCAGAAGAACATTTGCAAACAATTAATGACTTCTTTATGCGTTACAATAACGATAATAGTTTAAGTAAGATAAAGTTTGACGAATTGTTCTATTTTTCTAAAGATAGAAAGACAAAAATAGACCTTAATTATGCAACGCCTGAGACATGGCGTCTATTGATTCGTTGTGATGAGGTCCGAGCTGAAGATTTGAGCTTTGGTGGGGGATCTTATGCAAATGTGAGTGATTTAAACCTTTCAAGTGAAGAGAGCATACTTTTGGGTTATTTTGAGACAAGTTTTTATGAACCTTTATTAGATGTAAGGGTTGAGATTAGAGAGGGTAGTTTGAGTTCTAAGATACGATTTGAATATGATATGAAAACTAAAAAAGGTAGTAATTTTGTTTACGAGATTTAATAAAAAACATAAATCTATCTTTTTAGATCCACATACACCAACATTTACACTTGATGAGAAAGTGAATGTGATTTTATCTCCAAAGTATTACTGGGTAAAAAAGTTAACGCTTCCTGTAAAATATGTAAGGGATGCAAAAAAGCTTCTTCCCTCTATATTTGAAGATAGTTTACCTGAGGGAAATTATAGTTATTATGTTTATAAAGAGGGTGAATTCTTTTTCGCTTTTGCCTATGATGATAAGCTAATTTTAGATGCAATGCAAGCAAAAGGGATCACTCTCTCAAACGTTGCAGATGTGTTTTTTGCTCAAAGTGAACTTGGATTCATTGAAGGAGCACTAAAGGTTAACGAGACACAGAGTATCTATCTTAAAGACGAGATTGTAGTACTTCTTCCGTGTTGTTGGATAGAGGAGAGTGGTGATTTAGATTTAGAATCTGTGACGCCATCAAACCATTCAATAACACTGGCTCAGTTTGGCCATATTATAGATTCTAAGAGTATTTATAAGATTGGAGCAATCATTAGTGTCCTTATTGTTTTAGTTTTAGTAGAGTTTTTTATCACAAACAAAAAAGTTAATGAACTTACAACTTTGAAAGACAATCTTTTTTCAAAAGCAAAACTACAACCGACAATGCTGCAAAATAAGGCAATGTTAAAAAAATATAAGAACATCCACGAAGATCAAATGAAATTAAGAGAATTTACCTCAGTGATTTTTTCCGCTAAACTTACTTCTGGAGAGGGACTAAAGCAAATTAATCTAAAAAACAAAACTATAACGGCTGAATTTACAAACCTCTCTGATACTAGTATGAAGAAAATAGTCAAAAAACTCAATGATCAAAAAATAGCATTTAAAGAGAGTAAAAAAGAGGGTAGTTGGCATTTAGAGGTGAAAATATGAAACATATAAATCCACTTCATATAGGGTTATTATTATTAGTGATTTTACTTTTTTCAATGTTTCAGCTTAATGGTGCGAAAGCTGCTTTAGAAGAAGCAAGCGGTGAATATGCAAGTACAAAAGAGATCGTAAATCAACTCAGTAGTCTAAAAGCTGTATATGGTGACAAAGATAAGGTCAAAAAATCATTAAAAAGAGTTCTAGGCCTTGCATCTTTAAGATCTGCAAATATTAGTGAAAAAAGTATAAAAAACGGTATTGAATTAAGCAGTCAAAGTATGGATAAAAAAGCAGTTGATTCTTTAATGGGTAAACTTTTAAATGGCACTTATAATATCAATAAACTAAAGATTAAAAAATTAAGCGATGAAAAGGTTAGTTTTGAGATGGAGATAAAATGGTAAATAAACTTCTTATGTTTTTTACATATGTGATATTTTTTATTTTAGCACTTATGTATTTTACTCCAAAAACTAGTCTTTATTACATGCTTGAGAAAGAGTTGAAAAAGTATGATGTAGTTATCTCTGGTGAAAAAGTACACGATAATGGCTTTTCTCTAAGTTTAGAGGGTTCAAACCTTTATGTAAAAGAGATCGAAAGTGCACATTTAAAAGAGCTTGATGTAAAACTTTTTGCCCTTTATAATGCAGTAAATGTTCAGGATATAACACTCTCCGATGTAGCAGGCTCTTTTATCCCTGTAAAGATTAAGAACGCAGATGTAACTTACTCAGTTTTTAATCCATTAAATGTACAAATACAAGCAAAGGGTGATTTTGGAGTTGCAAGTGGAGAGCTAAGTATACTTGATAGAAAGCTTCATCTGACAGTGACGCCATCGGAGCTTATGAAAAAAAATCATTTAAGTACAATGAGACAACTTAAAAAACAAAAAGATGGGAGCTATAGTTATGACAAAACCTTCTAATTCGGCTCTTCTGAAAATAGTTACAAAACTACTTATACTTTTAGTGATTGCTAAAGCTATATCTCTATCTGCTTTATGGTTTTTACCAAGTGATGGCGTCGAGGTTAATAAAAAAGAGAATTATCAACCAAAGTATCAAAAAGTTGATTTCAAAGGGATGCTTATACAAACAAAAACAGCAGCTCAGTTTAATGAAGATGGTACCCCTATAGGAAGTAATAATGGGACAGCCGTAAGTATTACGAATATGATTTTAAAAGGTTTATATGGTAATGATACAAAGGGATTTGTCATAGTAGCCCTCAAATCTTCTCCGAAAAAAACAGAAATAGTTGAAGTTGGTGAAGTTTATTCAGGTTTTAAATTAAAATCTATAAAAATAGCCCATGCAGTTTTTACTAAGGCTTCAAAAGAGTTTATTTTAGAGCTTCAAAAAGTAAAAGATATAGGTAACTATATCAAAAAAGCAAATGACCAGCCTATTGTATACGCAACAGATACGGGAGTATCACGTGATGATATTGCGTATTATTCGAAAAACCCTAAGCAGTTATGGAAAGATATAGCTATAAAAGAGGTAAAAAACGGTAAGAAAATAGAGGGCTTTAAAGTAACAAGAATAGACCCTATCTCAAAAATGGCTAGACTTGGACTTGAAAAGGGTGATGTAATCATTAAAGCTAATAATGTAGAATTAAAATCTTACAAAGATGCTTTAGATATATATAAAAATATAGACAAAATTGACGTAGTACAACTCGTAGTAATAAGAGACAATCAAGAAAAGGAATTAGTATATGAGATTCATTAAAACATTTTTATTGGTAAGTATTTTAACATTTAGTTTATCAGCACGTGAACAGGTAAATGTTAATTTTTCAGATTTAGAGATTAGTGATTTTATTAAGTTAATATCAAAAATTACAAACAAAAACATCCTTGTTAACCATAAGGTAACAGGTAAGGTGGATTTTGTAAGTACGTCAGCAATTTATGATGATGAACTTATTGGTATTCTTGTATCAGTGTTAGAGACGAAAGGCTTTACTCTTGTTCAAGATGGTTCTTTATATAAGATTGTTCGTTCTACTGAGGCTGCTAAAGAGAACCCAAGAGTTGTTGGCCAAAATGAAAAACTTTATGGCTCATTGATGGTAACACAAGCTATTACAGTAGAGAATGAAAATGTGGATGTAGTGGCTGCAAAGGTACGTTATCTTATCTCTAAAACTGCCAAACTTATGACTATGAAAGAATCAAATACTATTTTAGTAACAGACTATCCAAAAAACATTGAGACAATTAAAAAAGTTATTGGAGATATAGCTTCAAATTCTGAGACAATTGTAAAAGTAGTAGATATAAAACATACAAATATTAAGAAACTCCAAACAAAATTAGCAGCAATTGCGAAATCTATTTTTAATGAAAAAGTTGAATCTGAAAAAGTTCAAATAATCTTAGATGATAATATTAATGCTCTTATTTTTATTGGATCAAAAAAGAATGTTTCAAAGCTTGAAGAATTAGTAAAAAAATTAGACGTAGAAGCAAGTGCAAATAATCAGGTGCAGATTTTTCCACTTAAAAATTCTGATGCAAAAGCAGTTCTTACCACTTTAACTGAAATACTAAAAGGTCAAACTTTTGCAGACCCTACAATGAAGCCTAATATCTCATCAAATGAAGAGATAAATGCAATTATTGCCATAGGTGACCCTTTAATAATTAAAGGTTTAAAATTAATCATAGATGAGCTTGATAAAGAGAAGTATCAAGTGTATGTACAAGCAAGAATTATTGAGATAAATGACAATGAAGCAGAAAATATTGGTATAAAATATGGCTTCTCAGCAGGGGATGTATCTGCTTCAGGTCTTTATGCTATGAGTGCAAATTTTGGTAGTGATAGCTTAACAGCTACAGCACAAAATGCGGTTTTAACTGCTTTAGGAAGCATTGGTTCAGGTGCTAGTTCTGCTTTAGCACTTGGTGCTACCGTTGATTTTCTTGAGAGTAATGGAGCATCGAAATCGGTTTCAAACCCATCAATTTTATGTGTGAACAACAAAGAGTCTTCTATCTACGTTGGTAAGACTATCTCTGTATCATCTGGTTCGACTGCCAATGCTGTATCGGGTATTACAAATAGTTTTAAACGTGAAGATGTTGGTTTGACTTTAAAAATTAAACCACGTGTATCTTCTGTAGATAAAGTTACTTTAGATGTTGAAGCTGTATTAGAGAATGTACTTGATGATGGAAGTAACAATGAATCAGGACAACCAGTTACTTCAAAACAAGAGGTGAAAACACAAGCGATTCTTCGTCACGGTGAAAGTATAATTATTGGTGGACTTGTAAAATCGTATGAACTTGAATCACAAAGTAAAGTACCACTTTTAGGGGATATCCCTTGGATTGGTAAATGGTTATTCTCCTCTACATCTGTTTCGGATCAAGAGGATAACTTAGTTGTAATTCTTACGCCGTATGTGATTGATAAGAGTGAACAGCTTTCAAAACTACAACAAGAGTTAGGTGTACTTTCTAAAATACAAGAAGAATACAATAGAGAGGTTTTTGAAAAAATTAAAGCCCAAAAAGAAAAAGAGGGTGAAACACAAACAACACTACTCCTTGATGAGGAGATAGAGTAATGTTAAACCTTGAGCCTCTTCATGATTTAAAGCTTGAGGTTTATGAGCCACAAGAGATTATCACAGAGATTAGTGTTAAAAACTATCTTCTTTTTAGTGAATTAAATGGAGAAGTGTGCGCTTTTATCTGTGAGAGATACCTTGTAGAGGCGAGTAACTACTATACTAAGCTAGAAAATAAATATCCACTTCATATGCTTGATGAAGATTCATTTGATAGACTCTACAACAGATTTTTAGAACTTCGTACAGATAAAACTATGGAGTCGATGC